>JACXTT010000499.1_pt1 | contig 66605 bp, 55 predicted proteins | sample 9270951 | NCBI WGS metagenome assembly JACXTT01 (sample SAMN15532306, study PRJNA645909) | rock metagenome | isolation source: weathered quartz diorite | place: Puerto Rico | collected 2017-06-21 | reverse complement strand
TTCAGTCGTAGTATTCGAGGCCGAGATGAGTAATCAGCTCCTCGCCCTTGAGATGGCGCAGGGTATTCTTCAGCTTCATCAACTGAATGAAAAGATCGTGCTCCGGGTAGAGGCCCGGGGCCACCATGGGGCTTTTGAAGTAAAACGAGAGCCATTCCTGTATCCCCTTCATCCCTGAGCGCTGGGCAAGATCCACAAAAAGCACCAGATCGAGGACGATCGGGGCGGCAAGTATCGAGTCCCGGCACAGAAAATTAACCTTCACCTGCATCGGGTATCCCATCCAGCCGAAAATATCGATATTATCCCACGACTCCTTATTATCGCCGCGCGGCGGATAATAATTAATACGGACCTTGTGATAATAATCCTTATAGAGATCGGGATAGAGTGACGGCTGCAGTATCCCCTCGAGAACCGAAAGCTTACTCTCCTCTTTCGTCTTAAAAGACTCCGGGTCGTCCAGCACCTCACCGTCCCTGTTCCCCAGAATGTTTGAAGAAAACCACCCGTTGAGTCCGATAAGGCGCGCTTTCAGCATGGGAGCGATCACAGTCTTGAGCAGCGTCTGGCCCGTCTTAAAATCCTTCCCGCATACCGGGACGCCCATCTTTCGTGAAAGAGCGATAAGAGCGGGTGTATCCACCGTAAGATTGGGCGCGCCGTTCGCGAACGGCACCCCTTCCTTAAGAGCGGCGTATGCATAGAGCATGCTCGGGGCGATTTCGGCGTTATTCCTCTTCATCCCCTCCTCGAATCGCTTCAGGTTCTTATGAACCTTCCCCGGGCTGATAAAGACCTCCGTGCTTCCGCACCAGATCAGAACAACACGGTCCAGCTTATTGTCGGATTTAAACGAGCGGATATCGTCGCGAAGCTGTTCCATCAGCTCGAGCTTCGATTTCCCCTTCTTCACATGCGATCCCTTGAGGCGTTTTACATAATACTGGTCGAACACGGCCTTCATAGGGCGAAGCGACTGCAGTTCCTTCTTGAGCGTGGCGAGGTGGCCTTCGTTCAGCACGCCGGCGGTCACTGCCGATTCATAACAATTTTCATTCCTGATATCCCACCCGCCGAAGACGAGATCGTCGAGACGCGCGAGCGCCACAAAATCCTTGATCATCGGGGAGCGGTGGTCGGTTCGTTTGCCGAGGCGTATCGTCCCCATCTGGGTCAGCGAGCCCACGGGTTGAGCCAGACCCTTCCGGACGGCCATCACGCCGGCGAGAAAAGTCGTCGCGACGGCACCGTTGAGGCCGACGATGAGCACTCCGAGCTTGCCTTTTGGCTTAGAAATCGTTGGCATAGATAAATTCCCTTAAAATTTAAGCATTATTTTTGTGATCTCATCCAGTTGTGACACAACATGATCTGCTGCGTCGGTTGATGCGGGAGCGTCCCAGCTTGTTCCTTTAAGCCAGATCGTCGAGCAGCCCAGGCTTTTCGCCGGGACGATGTCGCGCTCATACGAGTCGCCGATCACGAACGAGTCGGCGGGGTTGGCATTCAGACGCTCGAAGGCCAGCGAAAAAATTCGTGGATCCGGCTTCCGTACCCCGACCACTGCGGAATCAACCAGGGCTGCGAAAAACCCGGACAGACCGAGCTCCTTGCAGACCACCTCAAGATTGCCGTAAAAATTGGAAACCACGCCCATCACATAGTCTCTCTGCAACCGCGCGAGGGTTTTCGCTGCAAGCCAGCTCGCCCGTTTCACCTCGTAGTAACACGCGCTCCACATCAGATCGGCGATGGAGGTTTTTACCTGAATGCCGAGCGAAGCGAACTGAAGCTCGAATTGCCGTCTAAGGGTCTTTTCCAGGGACCAACTGCCGATCCCCGGTTCCTTGGCGATAAGCCCCTCCGCGGCGACGAACGCCTTCTCAAACGCCTTCTTCTCCACCCCGATATGAAATCTTTCGTAAAACCGCCAGAACTCTTCGCTCCAATGAACGCCCTCGGTATCGAGAGTACCGCCAAAATCAAACAGGGCCGCCTTCATCACAGAGCCAGGACTGCGTGCATATCTGATGAGCGGTAGCAGGCATCGAGCATCTTCATCACCGTGACCGCCTCATCGAGCGGATCCACGGAAAAATTCTTCGATCCGATTCTCCCGAAAAAATCATCGAAAAGCGACACATACCAGCCCACATACTGGCTTTTATCGGACACATCGGGCATCGGAATCTCCCGCGTCCCGGATTCTTCCGTGAGAATCAGTCGCGTGCCGTCGTAGGAGAGACTCCCTGCGGTGCCGGCGGCGTAGGCGCTATTCGCCCGCTGGGAGGCGGCCCACGTGAGGTTGATTTCCACCAGACGCTTCGGATATTCGAGCGTCACGAGAGCGGTATCTTCCACCCCGTACGAATGCTTCAGCGTCCGGAGCAGGGCCGATATTTTTTGGGGAACCCCAAAAAAATGCTTCGACAGATATAAATAGTGTGCGCCGGTATCTACGAGAATCCCCCCTCCGCTCTGATCCCTGCTTGTCCGCCACTCGGGGTTCCAGGAAGAAGTGCCGGTGTCGGCCTGCAGCCGGAAAACGTTAAACTGCGCGAGCGTAACATCACCCAGCGCACCGGAGCCCATGATATCATGAAAAGCCTTCCAGAGGGGGGAGTATTTATACTGATGGCAGGGAACGAAAACGATGCCGGATCGGCGGATCATTTCGGCCGTCTCAAGCACGGAGTCAAAACTCTCGGCGAGAGGCTTTTCGCACAGAACATGGATACCCTTCGAAGCGCACGAGCGGATAAACCCTGCATGAGTTTTGGGGGGAGTGCAGATATCCACAAAATCAGGCTTGTGATTCTCAAGCAGAGAGTGCAAATCGGAATAGAAAGACGCGCCGGGCAGGAGCTCTGAGGCCCGTGACCGATTTTCTTCAACGAGATCTGCGGCGGCGATAATTTCGACACGATCCTTCAGACAGTTGAAGGCCGGAATATGGCCTCTCGAAGCAATATTGCCGAGCCCGACGATCGCTCCGCGCAGACGGCTCATCAGGCCAAAACCTTTCGCTCTTCGATCATGGCGAGGAGCGAGGCGCTCAGGCGTTCCTGGTGCATCGTCACCAGAATCATTATCAGATTGATCACGACGATCTCTGTGGCGAAATAGGCCGGCACCAGATCGATCAGGACGGCGACCGACATCACGATCATGCGGGTATTCGTCGTGAGAACGGCATAATACTTCATCAGCGGCCTGTTCATCGTGCGATATTCATCGCGGAACCAGTCCGGGATATTCTGGCCATAAATGCTGGCCACGGTCTTCCTCAGCTTTTGAAAATTCTTTGACAGCGATTCCTGCTGTACGGTATAGTTCAGATACACCCTCAGCAGAAATTTTTTCACCGGATGCCTGGAGAAGCTCAACGATTCATATTCGGTGCGAACCTCGTCCGACCCTTCGAGCTCGGATTTAGCGGGATCTACCACAAATTTCAGGTAGGCGTTCCGGTAATAATCGGCGAGCGAACTTTGGAGCGAGTGGCTGGCGGCGCCCCCGGCCACAAGAAGAGCGAGCCAGGGCCAGGCCACATTGTAGGAGACGACCATCCGGGCGAAGAGGTGGGAGTAAATGCTCATGAACATGATATTGCCCCCCAGGCCGTCGAGGATACGGCCGATCCTCGAACGGTGATCGGTCATACGGGCCAGCTGGCCGTCCACGCTATCGAGCGTATCGGCGATAACCCAGAGAATGATTCCCCACACATTGGTGGCAAAATCTCTATAGTAAAGAAGGTGGCCGCCCGTCACCCCGATAAAAATGCTGACGATCGTGACGGCGTTCGGGGAGATTCCGAATGCGCGGCACGCCCGGGCGATAAAATATCCAATCGGGCGGTAGAAATAGATATCGATCGTCTCTTCGACGTCGACCGCTTTATACGTTGATTCGATCTGCGACAAGGCCAAATACCTCTTCGAGAATCGAGATACCTTCTTCGGCGGTCTCTTCGTCGATGATGAGCGGGGGATTGATGCGGATATCGGGATTATAGCCCATCGTGATAAGGCCCCGCTTCAGGCATTCCTGGAAAATAAACTTGCAGGTTTCCTTATCCAGCTTTTCTTTCGTTGTGCGGTTTTTCACCAGCTCCACGCCGATCAGAAGGCCGCGGCCCCGCACCTCGCCGATGAACGGAAATCTTTCGGCGAGTCCGGAGAGTTTTTTCAGCATGAACGCCCCCACCCTGCGGGAATTCTCGACAAGCCCGTCCTCGATGATCGTCTTCACGGTGACATAGGCGGCCGCGGAGGCGAGCGGATTCCCGCCATAGCTGGAGGAGCTGCCGCTCGGATTGGCGAACGGTTTGGCGAAAATCACCTTGTCGCTCGACATCAGCCCTGTCATCGGGTAGCCGCCGCCGAAACTCTTACCGATCGTGATAATATCGGGGACAACCCCGTCGTGCTGGCAGCCAAACATCTTCCCCGTCCGGCCGAAGCCCGTGATCATCTCGTCAACGATGAGAAGCGCCTGCTGCTCATCGGCGAGGCGCCGTAGCTCCTGGAGGTACCCTTCGGGGGGAACAACATTCCCGTTGGTCCCCTGAATCGGCTCGACGATGATAGCGGCGAGATTCCCCGTGGTTTCAAGCTTGATTTTTTCACGGATGAAATCGACGCAGGCCCAATGGCAGTCGGGGAACGTCAGCTGGAGGGGGCAACGCCGGCAATTCGCATAGGGAGTGTTGTAAATCCCGTGGGGAAGCGGACCGAGATTATGTTTAAAAGTGTCGCCGATGAGGCCGACGACCCCGAGCGTCTTCCCGTGGAAGCCGCCCCAGAAGCCCATCACCTCGGTTTTCTTCGTAAACGATTTTGCGAGGCGCAGAGCGGCCTCAACAGCCTCCGCCCCCCCGCTATAGTACTGGGTCCGGTAGAGATTGCCCACACAATTCTCGGCAAGAAGTTTTGAAAGATCCGCGCGCACTCTTGTCGTAAAACTCCCCACGTGGATCTTCGACACCTGTTCCTGCATCATCTTCACATATTTGGGGTGATTATACCCGAGGCTTGCCACGGCCACTCCGGCGAAGAAATCGATATACCTGTTGCCGTCGACATCCTCCACAATACATCCCTCCCCTCTCTCCATGGCGAGCCCGGACAGAGTTGCGATCGTCTGAGTGCCGGGAGAGATATACTTCTGTTCGAGGTCAAAAATCTCCTTCGACTTAGGGCCGGGGAGGGAAGTCGTCACCGAGGCTTTTCGTAGTGATTCATGAACCAGCATGTTCTTTAGCCTTTCTGTAAATAAGTTGAGCGATATTTTTGCTTGCCTCCTGGCGGACCGGGGCGAAACTGGGCCAGTCATTGATATCGATGATCGTCACCGAGCCGTCGGTGCCGATGATGGCATCGCCCCCGTAGACGTAGAGATTCATCACCTCGGCGGAGGAGGAGGCAAGCTCCCGGAGGCGTTTTGTGTCGAAATTCGTGTGATAGATTCCATTAAGATAATACCAGTGAAAAAGATCGGTTTCCCGGACAGCGTAAAATTTTACCGTATCGCCCTCTAGATGCTCCTGCAGAATCGCCTCATTGATATCCCTCTGGTGAAATTCCTTCAGAAGATTCAGCTCCTCATCGTCCGTATTGGCGATCGTCACATCCTCCTTATGAACGGCATGAACATCCCCGCGCTTGATCCACACCTTCGATGAGGTGAAGCCCGCCTCGCGGGGGTTGATATCGGAGTCGGTCTGGACGATGACGCTTTTGGGAAATGGGATCCCCGCCCCGGGAAGAAGTTTTACCATATTGATGCGGTAGCAATTCATCACCGCCCTCGGGGAATTGATGATAAACGCGCCGCGGTCTTCTATCTTCGACAGAGTTTTCGATCCGATTGGGCCCTGCGCCATCGAGAAAACCAGTTTCTCCCGCACCGATTCCGGAGTGATCAGCCCTTCGTCATACATCGTTACCTCGGCGCCTATCTCCCTCAGCGCATCGGCCGTCCGGTTAATGATCAGGAGATCATTGACAACATGATTCGGCGAAAACTCAGTCTTACGCGTGATGCCGGCGAACTTCAGCTTCATGAAAACAACTTTGACAAAAATGAGGGGGGATCATCGGGCGGCGCGGGAATGCCGAGCGAAAGATCCAGCTGGCGGCGAAGGGCGCCTTCGCGGTCGATCTCCGCCTGCAGGCGGTAATCGGCCATAACCGTTCCCACGGCAAAACCGGCCAGGTTGGCAAAAAAGACGACATTGAGGGCGATCTGAAAACCCCTCACATCGAAGAGCACCGTCATTAAGAATCCGAAATAGAGCATGAACCGTTTAAAACCGGGATCGAACTTCGAATAAGGTTCGATGATCGTCACGAGCACGATTGCAACAAAGGCGAGAATTGCAATCATCGGGGTGACGGCGCCGACTGAGACAAGCGCGAGAAACATGGACAACTCGCTCAGGCGGTCGAACACAATCTCCATCCTATGTCCCTGCTTTGATTCCAGGCCGTACTGCCGGGCCACGCCGCCGTCGAGGCCGTCAAGAATCTGCGAAACCGCCATCGTAACCAAACCTGCGAGAATAAATCCTCCGGCGACGAGTCCTGCGGCAGCAAGCCCCACAATGAAACCAATGAAAGATATCTGGCTGGGAGAGAGGCCAAGATTTTCGTGGGAAAACCTAATGGCTCCTTGGAGAATTCTGTCTGACAAACTTTTCATCAAAAACCCTTAAAACAACCGGCCGTGGACGAAGGCGAACGCGGCTATGGCCACCGCGCAGAGAACGCAGACCCAGACTTCCTTTGAAAAATCAGAAAACTGAGTCAGAAGCCCCTCCGTCGTGTATGTGGTAAACGGATAAAAGGGCCTCTTTTCATAACTTACCATGTAATCGAGCGCAAAGTGGGATATGAAAAACAGCGCGGGCACGGGAGTACCCAGATAGACGGAAAGGGGAATGATCCACATCATCGCGATCGGTTCCTGGAACGGTGTACGCCAGTGATAATGTTTTTCATTCTTTTTCCCGTTTTTCTTCAGATAGAGGGGCAGCTTGATCGGGTGATCGACCAGATCGATCCCATATCCGAAGGTATAAGCGAGCGCCACGTCGCTCCCCTGGAGCCCGAGCGCCTGCACCCCGACAGTCGTCAGCAGAATATGAGGAAGAAACGTCATGGATGCTTCGCTGAAGAAATCCCCTTCTCCCCGGAGAGGAGAATGAACAGCAACCCGAGAAGAATCCAGAAAAACTCGCGGATGCGCATGACCACCCCCAGATAGACCCCGAGAAGGGGTGGAAGGGCAAGGGTTTGCAGACCGAGAGCGAGGCCACCTTCCCTCGACCCGAGGTTGAGCGGAATAAAGAAAAGAAGATTGATCACGATCGAGTACGACACGTACACAAAAAGCGCCGACATCAGCGTCGTCTCGATCCCGACCCCGCGGAGAATAAGATAGACCTCGATCCCCATCAGGATCCGGCTCACATATTCCAGGAGAATTGAAAGATAAAGCCTCATGCGCTCATTATGGTAGACGTGCGTGATCGCGTCGTCCATCTCCTGGAGATCATGCAACCTGTCCAGCAGCGCAGAAAATCTCCGCAGAAGGGGAATCCGGGAAACCGCGCGGTGGAGTCTCTGAAAAATCCCCTCGCGGTGGCCGGAGAGCGTCACCACGATCACGGCCAGAATCGCCAGTCCGACGACGCACAGCGTCGCATCGACAACCGGCGGGAGATTGAGAAGCAGCAAAGCGGCAGCGATCCCGGTGAGGAGGAGAAGCATATGTCCCAGAAGGTGCACCATGCGGTAAAGGACCACTGCCGAAACCGCGCCGCCTTCACCCATGCTGGCTGAGAGCGCCTTCATCTTATATGGTTCCCCTCCGAGGGCAAGAACGGGCGTAACATAGTTTATCACAAAACCTGAGACGGTCACCATGAAGAGCCGGAAAAACGGAATTTTTTGGGCCTGCCTGCCCAGGGCGAGCCGCCACGCAGCCGCGTTAAGCATATAAATAAGAAGCCAGATGATCAGGACATAGAGGAGACTCCAGCCGGCCCTTGCGATATTGTCGAAAATCCTGTCGAGACCGAACCTCGAAATCAGGATCGCGAACGCCGTCAGACCCAGCACGAAAAAGATAATATTTGTCCTAAATTTCACAGGCGATCAGAAGACGGAAACATGAACATATTTTGAGGGATGGTCCCTGAAATCGACCAGAAGGAGATTAAGATCCTTCATCAGCGACATGATACGGTCATAAAACTTACCATTGGAGAGGAGTTTCGACACATTGCTGGAATCATTCGAGGCCCGTGCCATAATCGTGTCGGCGCGGGAGGCAAACGAGGAAAGATCGACATAGAGCTTATCGTCCATAATCAATTTCCCGACGGTCCCCTTTCCCTGACGGATCTGCTCGGTCACCGTCCTGAGATTTGCCGACACCTCAGAAATATTTCTGGAAAGTGGTTCATCGTACACCAGCTTGCCCAGGGCTCCCTGTTTCTTTTCCACGGCGGCCATGAGGCCGTTGAGGGAGCGGAGAAACCGTTCCGTCTCGTTAGCGACGGTAGGCTGTTTGATGAATTTTCCCACGGAGCCCTCCCCTTTTTCTATAGAGGCGGTGATACGCTTGGCGTTGGCGACCGCCTCGCTGAAGTCGGCGAGCGCCTTTTTCATTTGGGGACCCGAGGCTTCGAGGTCGAACGATTCGCGAAGGGGAATGAAGGAATTCTCCGCCAGAGGCTGTTCCCCCTCGGCGCCGATGCTCAGGTCGATATACTTGTCTCCCAGCAGCCCGATCGTCTTAATCTGGCCCATGGTGCCGCTGGTGATCGATGACCGATATTTTGACAAGAGATCGAGCGTCACTTCGACGCCGTTCACACCATCCCTTGTCTTGAAGGTCATATTCGTGACATAGCCAACTTTGAGCCCGCCGAGAGTCACCATTGCTCCGTTGACGAGTCCCTGCACGTTCGGCATGAAAACCTTCACCGAATACTTCGAGGAGAAAATATTCTGTTCGGTCCCGACGACGCTGACCACGAACACAAAGACCACAAGGCCGAGAAACACGACGATGCCGACACGCAGGGTATACCACTTCAGGTGAGTAGCATCCATACGAACTCTTACTGTTTATGATAAACGAGGTCGGCCTCTTCCCTGATTTCGGAAAGAAAGCTCTGAACGAAAGGATCGGGGCATGACAGGAGAGCATCGGGGAGGCCGTCGAACACAATTGCGCCGTCATTCATCAGGGCGATGGAATCGCCCACGGCGAAGGCGTCCCGCAGAATATGCGTCACGACGATCGACGTTGCCTGTCGTTCACGCTTCAGCCTCATCATGAGTTCGGTCACGGTTTTCGCATTGATCGGATCGAGACCGGTCGTCGGCTCGTCATAGAGAATTATCTCCGGGTGAAAGGCGATCGCCCGGGCGATGGCGACCCTCTTTTTCATCCCTCCGCTGATTTCTTCAGGAAGCAGATCCAGCGCGTCGGGAAGATTCACAAAGTCGAGGCATTCCTGGACTCGTTTACGGACCTCACGGGGTTCCAGGTCGGAGTGTTCCTCGAGAAAGAAGCCGACATTCTCCGCGACGGTGAGCGAGTCGAAGAGAGCGTTCCCCTGAAAAATCATCGACATCCTGCGCCGGATGGGCATCTGGTCGCGTTCGCTGAGGTGCGTGATCTCGGTGCCGTCGATAAACACAGACCCCGCGTCGGGGCGCCAGAGGCCCAGAATAATTTTAAGCAGTGAACTCTTTCCGGCGCCGCTCGGGCCGAGGATCACCTTCGTCTCACCCGATTTCGCGCGGAAGGAAACGTCGTCCAGGATCTTACGCCCCTCCACGTCCACCGTGATATGTTCGAGCTTGATCATCTACTGAAGGACTGTCCAGACGACCTTTGTGAAGATAAAATCGTTGAACAGAACAACCACGGAGGCGACGACAACCGCGTTGACGGCGGCGCGGCCGACGCCGATCGTGCCCCCGGTTGTCGCGAGCCCGTAGTAGCAGCTGATCGTGGAAATAAAAAACGAGAATACCACCGGTTTACCGAGCCCCACGAAGAGATCCTTCATGCTGAGATCCTTGATCGCCGACTGCCAGAAAAAAGCCTTATCCACGTTGAGCCACACGTCGGCGACGATCATCGCGCCGAGGATGCCGACAATATCGGCGATGAGAGTGAGGGGAAGAAACATCACGATCGACGCAACGAGGCGGGGAACGGCGAGCTTCTCGACTGGGTTCGTGCCGAAAGCCCGCAGCGCGTCGATCTGTTCGCTCACCTGCATCGAGCCAAGCTCGGAGGCGTTCTTCGCCCCCGTCCGGGCGGCCAACAGCAGCCCGGTGATAACCGGGCCCAGTTCCCGGACCATGGCGAGCGAGGTAGTCCGGCCCACAAGAAGTTTGGCCCCGAAGGTTTCCAGGCGGTGGCCGGTCTCGATCGCCATGATGATCCCCATGAATAGACCCGAGAGGAAGGCGATCAGGAATGATTGCGCGCCGATCAGGTACATCTGTTCCATCGTATCCTTGCGGTAGCGCCACGCTGCCGGGAGGGCGCGAACGTTTTCGAAAACGAAAACAGAATATTCCTGGAGACGCAGGAGAGATCCCTTAAAGGCGCGGATAGGAGGAATATCGCGGACCTGCTCAGCCATCGAGATTCCGGAGCAATTTTTCGGCGACGTCGATATCGCCGGCGTGGTCGACGTCGACAATTTTCGAGAATTCAAAGCCCTCGAGCCTGTAATTCTCAGCGATCAGGTGGTTCAGAAAATTTCTTAACCGTTCGATTCCAGCGGCGCGGGCCGCGTCGATTTCAGAAAAAATCGTAGGCGAAAAAGCGTAAAGCCCGCCAGTCACGAGCGGCGACCGCTCCTTGAAACTCAGGATCCGGTTTTCCGGGCTCATGGTCACATAGAGGGGATTCTCGTCGTCGATGAATCGCGTGACCGCCAGGATCCCGTCTGCCGAATCGTGTGCGCGCACGTGGCGCACGAAATCGGAAAAATCCTCTTCCTTATAAACCGAATCGACCGTTGAGAGCAGAAAACTCCCGTTCCCCGTGAGGAAGGGGGCGAGGGCGAAAAGGCTATGCATCGAGCTCGGAGTGGAGCGGACGATGACGCGCACCGGGAGGGCAAAACGCTTCTGGAGGAATTTTTCCACCTCCCGCGCTTCCTCGTTGATGATGCAGATGATTTCCGAAATCCCGTTCGCGGCGAACGATTGAAAAAGGCGTTCGATGAGCGGAACGCCGCCGACGGGAACGAGAGGTTTGGGAGTCGAAATGCCGTCGGAGCTAAGACGGCTTCCCTCGCCCGCCGCGATGATGCCTGCTTTCATGTGAAATGTGAAATTCTCTGAAAAATGCTTGAAAAGATACCAAAAATCTGTCAGATTTCCAAGCATTTTGGCCTGTGTGCTGGGGCACAGAAAATTTTTTTTAACTGGAAAACCTGACGAAAAAGTTATACCATTTAAAACTATTTCAAGGAGACTGACGCATGAAACGATGGACACTTGGGATCGCCTTCCTCCTCCTCTGGGGGTGCAACAAGAACGACGAGCTGGAGAAACGCGCCGCGGAACTGCAAGTGAAGGACAGCGAACTTCGTCAGGAGCTGGCGTCACGTGACGAATACATTGACAACGTCACACGCTCGATCAACGATGTCTACGCCAACCTCGAGAGCATTCGTACGAGGGAAAAACTGATCATGAACGAGAGCAACCAGATGGAGAACGTCAAGAAGCCTGAAGAAATACGCAGGCGCCTCCTTGGAGAAATTGCGACCATCGATACGACGCTCCGTCTCAACAGAAAGAAGATTGACGATTTGCAGTCGAAGGTCAACTCATACCGGGCCCAGTTTGCCAGCCTCCGGAACCTCGTTTCCACATTAAAGAAAACCATTGAGGATCGCGAGGCATCGATAGCTGCGCTCGAACTAAAGGTAAGCGGCCTAGAGGCCGAAGTGGGCGAAAAAACGAAAATGGTAGCGGATCGTGACTCAACCATTGGCAGGCACCTTGCTACGATCGAAATGCAGAGGCGACAGATCAGCACCGGATTTTACGTTGTGGGGACGCGGAACGAGTTAGAAGGAAAGGGCATCATCAAGAAGGAGGGTGGATTCCTCTGGGGTCTCCTGGGATCGACCACGGTTCTGGCCAGCGGATTCAACCGTGACTACTTCCGGCCGATCAACAAGTGGGAAGACAAGATGATCGACATCAAGGGAGATATCTCAGAAATCGTCCCCAGGAGAGATGAGCAGCTCTACAGCATGAACGAGCCGGGCAAGCACGAATCGGTCCTCAAGATACTGGAACCGAACAAATTCTGGCAGGAAAACTACCTCGTCATCATCACGGATTGAAACCCGACAGACCGGCCCTCCAGGTTCAACCTGGAGGGCCGGCTTTGCCGACCCAACGATCCCCTCAATCCCGCCCCCCGCAGTACACCGCTGTTTGCTATTACCCCGTTTCTTCGGAAAGTGGCCAGATCTGAGCCCTGTTTAGGGCCCCCAGATGTCACCATGACGGAGGAGGATCCAGGGAGGGCTGACACTATCATCAGATCCTCGTCTTCAAGGCCGCGAGCTTGATTCAATTACCCATATTCTTTATCATGCCGCTAACAGAGCGATACAAGTCGCCCAAGTATCGTCGACGGGATCACTAAACCATTTCTTGTTCCAAAGCAGTCGATGACGCGAGCAGGAGTATGGGCTTTGGGTTGCGGCAGCGATGTCCCCGGCACTGAGGATTGCATACTGCGATTTCGGGGCGATTACAGAGCAGTTAAGGCAACCTGAGATCGAAGCCATGTTCTATAAGATCGCCATGATTATCGAATTGCCCGCGACCGAATCGGATGCTATGAACTTACATCTGCTCGACTCTACGGCCATCAGACGGAGGAAGCGTTTGCCCCGCGTCGCATCGAAAATCATTTTGAAATCCTTGCGAGGCGGAGGGACCCAGCTTCTGATCTTGAGCTAACCGAACCTGACCAACCTAGCGGCCCGGAGATGCAATGAACTTTCAATCGCCTCGATTCTTACCGGTCCCTTTAGTTCTCCTTCTCTTGATCCTCGGCGGGTTCGCCCGTCCGAAGCCGAATACTTCTTCCATCGTTCATGCAGCTGATAGCACACTGATCACAGTCCATGAGGGATGGAACATGATCTCCCTTCCGTTAATCGTTCCATATCCGAACGCATTGTCGATCTTTCCACACGCATCATCGAAACTGTACTCCTACGAAGGAACCTACCGTCGCCATGACACATTGGATTACGGCAGAGGGTATTGGCTAAAATTTCCAGCGACCGAAACACTTTCCGTAACCGGGATCAAAGCGAATCTCCTTATCACCAAGCTAGCTCCAGGATGGAACATGATTGGAGCACCCTCATTCCCTGTTCAGGTCACGGACATTATGGTATCTCCCGCAACCTCAATAACTTCTCCATACTATTCCTACTCCTCAGATTCCGGATACAGACCGTCGGGAGTGCTACAGCCGGGCAGTAGCTACTGGGTAAAGACACAGGGCGGAGGGATGATGTCGGATGCAAATTGGGAATTCCTGGGCTTGGGCAATGAACAAGTAACCTCGATGGCGGCTCACCCGTATGATCCAAACATCGTCTACTGTGGCACAGGGTCGGACTTCAGCGAGGGCCATAACGGGGGAATATTCAAAACAACGGATGGTGGAGTCAGCTGGGACACCCTCGTTGTCGGGGGGAGCTACAGCAGCGTCGTCATCGACCCCATTCATCCGGAGACATTATATGCCGCGCCGGGAACCCTTATTATGAGCCTCGATGGTGGTAAGACATGGCGGTACAGGGCAGACAGCATTTTCCTTACATGGGAAACCCGGGTGGTGAGCATCGCGATCGATCCCAAGAATCCGAACATCCTCTATGCCGGAACTGGCGGTCCTTTTGGTGGAACCATTTACAGGAGTAGCAATTCAGGCCTCTTATGGTCCGATGTGAGTCAGGGGGATGGTTACCTGCAAGCAGGAATTGCTGCCATAGCAATCGACCCGATTAACAGTTCAACCGTTTATGTGGGATCCGCTGCCGCAGGATCGATCAGCAAGACAACAAACTCAGGACACTCGTGGACATTCCTCGCTGGGTTTACGCCTACGGGGACGACGATTGAACCGATCATCATCGATCCCAAGAATAGCGATAAGGTAATTATCGGAGCAGGAAGATATGGTTTTTCAGTCACGACCGACGGGGGGGCCAATTGGGCCTGGTACAATGATGGGATACCCACCAATTCCCCCGCGCAGCACATGATCATGGATCCCATATCGTTAGACTACTACGGCATAGTTTCGCACCACATGTACCGGAGAGGTCCGAATGAGAATGAGTGGATTAGGATTGGGATCGTAGGCGTTGATTCGACTTTCGGATACTGCAGTATTGCCCTTAGGTCGGATCTACGTTACCTGTATTTTGGAGGCCAAGGGGTTTATCGCCTAAGTCTAACATCACCATGAAAAACCCCCTCAAACTCATATCTCTGCTTGGATCCCGCAATGGCGCCATAAGTAACACCAATCAAGCCCCCTCCAACCCCTCCGAGAGCAGCTCCCACACCGACCGCAATACTCGCATCTTCAGCCTGATGCGGCCTTCCCGCGAGAACATAGACCGCGCCTGCGACGGCAATGCCGCCTCCCAGCACACCGAAAATCGCGCCGTGCACTGCCCCGATCCCATGGTGCCTGTACTCGATAGCCATGATCTCAGCCGTCGGAATTGAATGACGAAGACCGCTGGCAGGATCCTTGAACTCTGCGGAATCCCTTCGCACAATTATGCCCTCTGCCGAAATGTTCCGGCCATCCTTGGCGGTAATATCCGCGGTCCGATCGCGTAAATCATCATTAAGATTGTCAAGATCGGATTTCCTCCACCTGTGTTCTTCTTCATCGAGGTTAACCATATGCGTATGAGTGCAGCCGGAAACAAACAACGAAAACGCAATCATCATAACCAGCGGGTGCCAGACCCTGTATGCCCTTCGTCGGGCAGGAGACACGGCTTGATAAAGAACCTGCGGCACCGTCATAGGAATTTCCTGCAACCATAATAGTTCAAGCCAGCCGCTTCAATAATCCGAATACCCGGTTCGCCCGAAGTTTTGAAGCGACCTTGAAGGAGCTTGCCAAGATACAAACTCCCGATCGGACACGCAAAATCAGAAATTGATTGTACGATAATCTGCACACCCACTCGTCTTGACACATCACCAATTATTTAGTACACTAACGCGGCATTCACCCAAAACCCACGCAAAACACGAACGACACTACTCAGCGGAGAGGAATCGGCGCTCTTGTCGCCGCTCCGAGGGGAAACTTACTCCTGGCACTCGTCATCGCGTGCCTCGTCATCCTAGCCTGGATCAACCGATTTATCCAGGACGACGCATTCATCTCATTCAGATATGCGGACAACCTCGTCCGGGGGATAGGCCTCGTCTGGAACCGGGGTGAGCGGATCGAGGGTTACACCAACTTCCTCTGGACAATACTCATCAGCGGCGGCATTTCGCTTGGAATCGATCCCATTATCTGCTCACAGGTACTTGGCATACTCTGCTTCGCCGCAACGCTCTTCATCACATCGAGAATCGCAGGCCTTATTTTCGCACAAGCGTACGCCGGCATTTTTGCAGTAATCCTCGTTGGCACCAACTACACGGTCAGCTCGTATGCGACCGGAGGCCTTGAAACGCAACTTCAGACAATGCTTTTTACGCTGGCTTCGTATCTGTGCATCCGTGGAATCCGTTCCGGCACATGGACAGACCGTCAACTTATCCTCCAATCCCTGACGCTCGCAGCTGCTCTCCTCACCCGGATGGATTCGGCGATACTCGTCATTGTTAGCCTCATTCTCACCGGCGCATCCGTCAGAAGAAAAAATCTCCGCTCGCTCGCTGCTCTCATACTCCCCCTCGTCACGATCGTCGGCATCTGGATGGCGTGGAAACTCTCCTACTACGGGAACATCCTCCCCAATACCTTCTATCTGAAGGCATCATCGATCACATCGGTGGGGCGTGGGCTCAACTACCTGTACGTCTTCCTGAACTCCTATTTCCTGTGGCCCTTCCTCGCTGCAGGGATCTTTTTTGGCAACCACCTCCTGAAAAAAGAAAACCGCACTCTCCTCCCCCTTGCCGCGCTCACACTACTCTGGATCCTCTACGTCCTCAAGGTTGGGGGGGATTTCATGGAATTCCGCATGCTCGTCCCCGTCATGCCGGCCGCGTTCATCCTCATCGTGCGGCTCCTCCTTGAGACCAAGCCGATCCTTCAAACCCTGGGCATTGCGGTCATGCTCGCCGGAACGATACACCATCAGACAACTTTCACCTATAGTGTCGAAAACGGAATCGAACCGGTCGGGGATCTTTACGGTCACATCAAAGATGAGGACAAGAACTGGGCGGGAATCGGAAAAACTCTTGGAAGGACTCTGGGTTACGACACGTCGGTCACCGTCGCCACGACGGCGGCGGGGGCCATACCCTATTATTCACGGCTCGGGGCGATCGACATGCTTGGGATAAACGACCCCTGGGTTGCGCGCAACGGAATTTTTATTGGAACCACCCCTGGGCATCAGCGCATAGCTCCCTTCAGCTACCTCGTCGAGCGGGGGGCGAACCTCATCGTCTCCCATCCGATGGTCATGCCCCTTGCGGCACCGGTGACCCAGTTCCCCATCCTCCCGGGAGGGGAAGAGGTCAATGACGTCCGCGTCGTCGAAATCCCTCTTGATGATCGGTACAAATTCCTTGCGGCCTACCTCACGCCCAACCGCACCGTGGACGAAACCATCGCCAGGGAACGGTGGAAGGTCCACGTCGTCAGAAGACTGAAATAAAAAACCCCGTACCGGGAAAAATCCGGGACGGGGTTAAATCCGGCGACTGGTGTTACTTCTTCTCCTCGCTTGCGGCCATGGCCACATTCTTAATCATGATGCCATTCACTCCGCCCTTCATGCGGACGACCCCTGACGCTTCAACCTGATGGCCGATGTGGTCCATCAGCTTCGCGTTGGGACCGGTGCTGTGATCATCGGGCAGCACGGAGACATAAAGCTTCTTCTCCTTGGTAAGAATCCCGAGCGGTCCGCCCGCCTTGGCACAGGCTTCGGCGCAGCTCTGGTGATCGGGGCCCATCCCTTTCTCACCGTGGGCGAGGTAGCAGGAGACATCGACGACCTCTCCCTTGATGGTCATGTCCTTCGTCTCCATCTTCTTGGCCGGTTTTTCCATCTTCGTCGAATCCTGCCCGAGGGCCAGGCTGACGGAGACCACAAAAACCAGTGTCAAAAGGAACACAAGATTACGTTTCATGAGCGATCCTCCTCAATGTGATTGATGTGATGCAGATTTAATAACACGCCCCCAAAACCACAAGTTCCGCCTCATTTCTTGACATAAATATAGAGTTCCTGGCCCGGTTTGACGGATATGCTCTTCAGGAGATTCCACTTCAAGATTCTTTCCACGGAAACATTATACTTTTTCGCAATCGTTTGCATCGTCTCCCCCTTCTTCACCGTATGCACGGTAAGGTCCCCTTCGTCCTCGGAGGAGGCGGGGGTTGACAGGGGCGCATTATTCAGGGGATTAGACGGAGCGGGCGGCACCTTAGCGGACGGCGCAGAATCCGGTGTAACAGATTTAGCAACCTTTGGAGCCTTCTCTTTTGGCGGAATTTCCTTCGGCGTCTCCTTCGGTTTGGCAGGTGTCTCTTTTGATTTAGGAGGCTCTGCCGGCTTGTCAGCGCTCACCTTGGCCTTCTCGACAATTTTCGGCAACTCCTTTGGTGCTACCTTGGGGGACTCCTTTGGCGGTTCCGGCTTGGGCGCTGCCACGGCAATCGGCGCGGGCTTAATGACATGCTTCTCGATCGGCTTCAGAATTGACTGAACCGTCCACTTGCTCACCAGAAAAACCTGATTAGACGATGACGACTGAGCGTAATAGCGTGATGAATCGGGGGGAACGGGCGCGAGGCGGAGCGAGTAGGTCTCAGAACCCTTCGCCGCGATAGAAACTGCCTTTTGCGGAATCGTCGTGAGAGAATCGATAAAATCATCGGCATGAAAATTCGAGAGAGAGGAAACGGCCGTCCCTACCGAGGCGGCATCGAGCGACGCATCGGGCGAAGACCAGGTCGTACTGTCGCGGGAAAATTCATACTGTTTGGAGCCGACCGAATACGCAACCTTGTGAATGGATTCTGCAGGAAAAGTAAGAACAGACTTATCCCGCCAGTCCTTCGGTTCCTTATTGACAATGTACTCCTCGAGCCCCTCGCCGAGATACACATCCTTCGAATCGGGGAGCCGGAAATAGACCTCGGCATAGGAGGGGCCGGTCTTCCCGATCATGAGCGACGTCGACTTACCCGAGCGGTCGGTCACCTTCAGCAGAGTCCCGGAGCTATCCACCTGAAAGAGCCGTTGTTTTTCGGGGTTGGAGGATATAAGGCTGCCCGTTCTAAATTTTGCGAGACCTCCGAGGAGCTGGAAAATGGGGGATGGGTCGGCGGGGAACCTGGACGGAGCGGTGATCATCCATTTTCCCCCGACATTCTCGAGGGTCAGGGACTTCTGCGGGCGTGAGATTTCGATCTTCACCGTCGCGGTCGAGTCGAATTTCACCGAAAGCTGGGCGGGTTTTTCGCTCGTCTCCCGTTCCGTTTCTGACGGGAGCAGAAAATAGGCGATCGCCCCCAGGACCAGAAGGAGCGAAATCAGCATGACAGTCGATCGGTTCATGAATAAATTCCTAACGGGATTCCAGGCGGCGGCGGGTTGCGCTGCGCCATCGCCAGCGAACGAGACCCACGACGACGACCAGCAGAGGCGGAAGGCCGAGATCGATCCCCTTCACCCAGGCTTTCGTCGCTTCTCCGACCTCGTCGAGGGGTTTACTGGCGCTCTCACGGGCGCGGATAGCGGCGAGGCCGATATCATCGGCGAGCCAATCGACGAGATTGCTCGCGAGGAGAAAATTATCCCGGTTCCCGCCGGAGAGCTGATCCTGCAAAAAATCCCCGTCGCCGGTCACCACAATCTTCGACAGAACCCCGGTGGCGTGTTTATGGGCCGTATCGATCTTCGAGGCCATATCGGACTCCACTCCCACCGGCTTTGAGGCAAAGGCGCTTTGGAACGCCCCTTCAACCGTCACGGCGAGAGGGATCCCCGACTCTTTAAACATTTCGGGGGTAACCTGGGCGGTCGGGTTAATCATGAAAAATTGTTCCTGCCGGCCGCTTTTCTTGGAGGATTTCACGAGCACGTTGGCGGTGAGGCCACGGGGCCGGGCGAGGCTCGTATCGATCGAGCTCACAAAATAAAACACCACATCGGCAAGATCCTTCACAATCGGGCTCGTTTTATTGAACTCGCTCGCCCTCGGCAGATAATAAAAGGGGATCTGATTCTGGATCACCATAAAGCCGGCTTGCTGGCTCACCGTCACGTAGGCGCAGCTGATATCTCTCACAAGATCCGTATTCACGCGGGCTCCGTACGTTTCCATCAAATCGTCGATATTCAAATTAAGAGCCTGGCCCATCTGATTCTGCAGATTCGCGTTCACCTTATTGACCATGAAGGCGATCCGGCCCCCCTGCATCAGATACTGGTCGATCAGAAATTTCTCCCAGTTCTTAAAAGGAGTCGACGGGGCGACGACGAGCAGCACGCTGATATCGGAAGACACCGGTTTACCTCCGGAGAGATCCACGGTTGAAACCTCATACTGTTTCGACAGCATCTCCTGGACATGAGAGACCTGCTGGAGAGTCGGTTCGCCGTGGCCGGTCATAAACCCGATCTTCTTCAGCGTTTTCGAGGTCATCTTCTTGATGGCGGAGCTGATCTCGTATTCCAGATTCGAGGTAGACTGAACGACGGGAATATGCTCCTGCTTATCCCCGAAGAGAAGCACGAGCCCCATGTACGCCTTCTCGATTTGGAGCTTATCTTCCTTCAGAACCTGGACCTGGACGGGGGGAACACCGTAGCGCTGGGCTTCCTGTTCAAGATCCGCCTTCTTGCTCGGGTCGATGAATTCATACTGGAAATTCCCGCCGGCGTAGGCGCGGTATTCATCGAGCTGATCCTGGACCTCCCGCTTATTATTGTTATAGGGGGAAGGAAGGTCTGATGTGAAATACGCTTTGACAACAAACTTATCATCGAGAGACTTTACAAGATTCCGGCTCGCGTCGGAGAGCGTATAAATCCTCTCTTTTGTGAGATCGACCCGTTTGAAGACCCGTGAGCTCACGATATTCAGAAGCACGAGGCTTGCCGTGACGAGGAGAATTCGCATAAAAATCTGGCGGCGCTGATTCATAAGATTCTCAGGACCAGCGCCTTCTCTGGAGGACGGCGGTCCCCAGCAGGAGGGAAAATGCGATTGCGGAGAGATAATAAATCACGTCGCGTGAATCGATCACTCCCCGTGCGATATTCGAGAAATGATAATCGATGCTGATATACTCAAACAGAGTCGCCAGAGAGCTGGGAAGGTAGAAAAGCACCTTGTCGAGCATGAAAAGCACAAACACGATCAGAAAACTGATAATGAAGGCCACCACCTGATTTTCCGTGATCGACGACCCAAAAACGCTCACACCCAGAAACACCGCCCCGACAAAAAGAAGGCCGAGGTACCCGCCGATAATGGGGCCGATATCCAGGTTCCCGATAATGGAGACCGTGATATAGTAGCAGAGGGTCGGGAGGAGAGTGAAAAAGTACAAAAACCACGCCGCGAGAAATTTCCCCACAATAATTTCATACTCCTCGACCGGCTTCGTGATAAGAAGCTCAAGCGTTCCCGACTTCTTCTCTTCGGAAATGAGGCGCATCGTAATCGCGGGCGCGAAAAACAGAAGCAGGAACGGGGTCATCTCGAAAACCGTGCGGAGGGTGGAGATATTGGCGATAAAAAGATTGCTCGTAAAAAACCACCCGAGAATCACCAGAAAAACGACGATCACGATATAGGCGACGGGGGAATTGAAGAAAGAGCGGAGCTCTTTCAGGAAGATGTAGCGGATATTGGAAAACTTCATTTGGAGGAATCGGAAGTGAGCTGGCGGAAAACATCCTCGAGAGACCTCTGTTCCCGGTGGAGTTCGAGGAGACCCCATCCTTTCTGGACGCAGAGATCAAAGATATCCTTCCGGATATCGGCCGATCGCGAGGTTTCTATGGAAAATCTCTTGGTTCCGTTCTGTTCGTGAAGCAGCGAGACGCTTTCAATAGAAGGAATGCTCTTCACCTGGACGGCGACGGTCTCGAACGACTGGCCGTCGGGCACAACAACTTCGACCAGAATTTTTTCCCCTCCATGGAGACCTCGCTGGAGGTCGGCGATGGGGCCGTCGGCGACGATTTTGCCCCTGTTGATGATAACCACCCGGTTGCAGGTCGCCTGCACTTCCGGGAGAATATGAGTCGAGAGAACGACGGTCTTCTCTTTCCCGATATTCTGAATAAGGCTGCGGATTTCGACGATCTGGTTGGGATCGAGGCCGCTTGTCGGCTCATCGAGAATAAGAACTCGCGGATCGTGAATCAGCGCGGCGGCCAGACCGACCCGCTGCTTAAACCCTTTTGAGAGCTGGCCTATATCCTTATGCTTCATCTCGCCGAGACCGCACACATCGACCATCTGGCGCAGGCGGGAGGGCACGCGGGTTTCTTCGACCCCCTGGAGTTGGGCAGCGAACTCCAGGTAGTCGAGCACATTCATATCGAGATAGAGGGGATTCTGTTCGGGGAGATAGCCCACCAGTTGACGGACGGCCATCGACTCCTCCTGCACGTCCCTTCCCTCCACAAGAATATTCCCGGCGGAGGGGGAAAGGTAGCACGTAATAACGCGCATCGTCGTCGTTTTCCCGGCCCCGTTGGGGCCGAGGAACCCGAGAATCTCACCCGAGTGAACTTCGAATGAGATATCGTCGACGGCTTTCGCATCGCCGTACGATTTCGAAAGATTACGAACCAGAATTGACATCAGGAAGAGCTGGGATGAAATTTCTTCTAAACTGTGAGCCAAATATTGAAATTTTTACAGAAAAATGCAAATCATTTAAGAAGCATCAGGCGGCGGGAGAGCGATGTGCAGTGAGAGGAAGCGACTGAAACGGCATCGAGGCGGTAATAATAGACGCCGCTCGCGAGGGCGGCGGCATTCAGCTCGAAAGATTTAAATCCCGGGTCCTGAAACTCATCGACGAGTGTACGGAGTTTTCGACCCAGCAGATCGAAAAGAGTCAGCGTCACCCGTGAAAATTCCGGGAGATCGTAACGGATCGTCGTCGAGGGATTGAAGGGATTGGGAAAATTCTGGTGTAGCGCAAATTCTGCGGGCAAGCGGCTCGACTTCCCTGATAAAATCTCCAAGTCGGCGGGTTCATCGAGAACAACACTTCCCTCTCCGGACATGACCACATCCCGCCGGCCGATCCGGAGCGACAACTTTTGCGACTGCACGGACCATCCGAATCGTGCCGGATACGACGCCCCCGAGATTTTTATGGGAAATTCTCCTCGCTGAAACGCCGATTCGACGAGCCGGTTCGAGGCGAAGCGGACGTCGAAAAAATCTCCCGGCGGGCCGGGGGGAAGATCATAATAGTCGGGATCATCGATCGGCGTCTCCAGCAGCCTGAGTTCCTGGGCAAAACCCTTAGCATCGGTAACAGTGAACGTGGAAGCTGCGGGTAAGCCCTGGGGTTTTTCCGAAAAAGCGGATTTTCGGATAATCATCGAGCCGGTCTGGCGTGATTTTACCCAGTAGGAATGTCCCGGCACGAGAGAATCGGAGAAGAAATATGCATTCGAATAACCGTAGTAGGGAGATGATCGGATGCCGGGAGGGGAAAACGAGAGTGTGCCGATCGGGACTGTACTCGAGATCGATCCGATCATATTCCACCCCTGATTGAGGGCGAGAGTCTCGGCCGCATCGGAGTAGCCGATAAAAGCGAGATTGGGCACGGCGAGTTTTTTCCAATATCCTTTTGCGTTATAGACGGTATCTTTCCGGAGATATGAACCGCGGAATTCGAAGACATTCGACAGAACGTTGGGGCAGGCCTGGCGCACAGGGAGGGAAATCATCTGCCAGCCCGTCCCGTAGTGAATGGCGAGAGTCACTTCTGAACCTGTGCCGGTCCCGGTGCCCGAGACGTTAATCGTATCGTGTCCGGGGGAGGCGCCGTGGGAAAAAACAATATGGCCTGATTGCGGCCCGATCGTACGGGGGATAAACGAGAGCACAAAATTTCCGGAATTTCCGGGGGGGATCATCGCTTGTGCGGGGGAGACGGTGAAATTCGTATCGTCGGATGCGGTGGAGTTGACATAGAGATTCTCATTCCCGGAATTCGTCACAGCGAGCGAGAACCATGCAGGCCCGCAGGTAATATCCTTATTGCCGAAAGCCACCGAGTGGGTGGGAACGGAAAAAACGGCGTGGGTGGCGTGGTAATGGACGGTCGTCGATACGGAAGACAGAACGTCGCGCACAAGCGTCCCTGAAATCGCCAGATTGCGGGACGTATCAATTGCCAGCGCCTGCGCTACGGCGGAAGAGGCGTTTGATGTGAACCGCTGGCTCCAGAGCAGCTGGCCCAGCGGATCGTACTTCACCGTAATGAATCCCGGCGTCCCTCCCGGGTCATCGCCGTAGCCCGACACGTAGAGGTTTCCCGAAAGATCGGACACCATGCCTGACGGAAAATCCCCCTGGTGGCCCTGGCCGTCATAGACCGACAACCAGAGCCTTGCACCGAGCGAGTCGAGCTTCAGAGTCACGATATCATCATTCCCCAGGGAATTGCGGCTGAATCCCGTCACCGTGACATTTTGAGATGAATCAGACACCGCGGCAACAGCGTGGTCATTGGCGTTCCCGGTCCCGTTGAACCCTGTCACCCATTGCCGGGCACCTGCGGAATCATATTTCAGGATAAGGAAATCATCCTGGGTGCCTGAGCCCTCGCTGAAGCCAGCCACATACACATTGGCGGCGCGATCGAGCGTCAGGCTGGACGGTTTATCCACACCGTTAGCCGGGCCATTGTATGAAAACATCCAGCGTTGATTACCTGCGGGGTCGAGCTTAAGCGTAACGACGTTGGTATTCAAAAGTGAATCATCCATCCAGCCCGTCACGTAGACCGCTCCGGCATGATCCGCGGAGACGGCAACTGCTCCGGCATGGCGGGCAATAGCCGAGCGGGTTGCCCAGAGCTGGGATCCGCCCGGGGAATACTTCACCGTCGCAAAAGTGGCGGTGATTGCGGAGGAAGCGCTCGTGCCTGTCACGATGATATTCCCTGAAAAATCGATCGTGAGGCTGCGCGGGTGGTCGGCCAGATTAGCGGGGCCGTTATAGCGCATCACCCATTGCTGAATTCCGGAGGAATTATACTTCACCGTCGCGTAATCGGCGAGGGTGCCGGAGCCCTCGCTCGTGCCGGTGACATAGACATTTCCCAAAAAATCGACGGCGATAGCGGTGGGGTCGTCGAAACCGTTGGCCGGGCCGTTATACCTCACGGCCCACTGCTGGGTACCGGCAGAGTTATACTTCACCGTAAGGAAATCTCCCCCGGTCGTCGAGGAATTACTCAGGCCGGCGATATACACATTGCCCGACAAATCCGTTGCGATCGCCTGGGCGAATTCCTCCGAATGATTCGGGCCGTCGTAACGCTTTGACCACTGAGGATTTCCCAGGGAATCGATCCTGACGGTAAGATAATCTTCGGTCGCCCCGGTATCCGCCACGAAACCTGTACAATAGGCGGTGCCTGCCCGGTCGATCCACATCGCGGTGAGAATGCGGGACTTATTCGGTTCTGTCGTCAGAGTTGTCCAGAGCGGGGTGCCGGAGGAGCTATACTTTGCCGTCAAAAACTTCGCAGGCTGGCCCGGCTCATCCGATTCTGCTCCAACATAAACGTTACCTGTCTGGTCGAGGGCGAGAGTTGTGGGAAAACTCAGCGTATGTGCCGGGCCCGTGTAGGTAGCGTTCCAGAGAAAAACCCCGGCTGTCGTGTAGGCCCGGGTGACGAGATTAAGGGCATTCGTCGCATCCGTGCTCGTCCCTGTCACGATCACATTTCCTGCAATGTCCGTCGTAATGGCGGCCGCTTCATCGTCGAGTCCTGCGTCCCCGTCAAACCGGCTGACCCATTGTCTCGTCCCGGTCGAAGAGTATTTGATTGTGGCATAGTCGTATGAAAAACTCTCGTTCAGGCTGATCCCGGTGACAAAAACCGCGCCGGACGCGTCGAGCGCGATCCCCGTGGCCTGATCGTCATCATGACCGGGGCCGTCGTAGACTGCACTCCACAGGAGGGCGCCTGCCGAGGAATACTTTGCCGTGACATAATCGCGGGTAAACTCCGTATTCGTCACAAACCCTGTAACAAAGACGGAACCAGAGGCGTCGACTGCGATCCCGCGCGGCTCGTCGTCGTCGTTCCCGGTGCCATTCAGCCGTGCGGCCCACACCTGGGCGCCGGCGGGGGAATACTTCACCGTTGCAAAATCATACCCCGAATTGCCGCCGTAGCTGAACCCGGTCACATAGGCATATCCTGATTTATCGACAGCGAGGGCAACGGGCTGGTCATCCAGGTTGCCGGGGCCGTTATAGCGGGCGAGCCACAATCGTGAGCCGGATGCGGAATACTTCAGCGTCACGAAATCATCCTCACTGATGCCGGTGACGAAAACATTGCCGGAGCTGTCGAGAGCAATCGCCGTCGGGGTAGCGTCGGAGGCTGCGTGATAGCGGGCGGTCCAGAGCGTATCGCCCGCGGCATTATACTTGATCGTGAGATAGTCCGACTCCGCGCTCCCCGTCACATATACATTCCCGGTCGAAGGATCTGTGATGACGGCATAGGCCTGATCATTGGACCTTACGAGCCCTGTACTCACCTCGCGTGCCCAGTCCTGAAGAGAGTCAATTGACGAGGCAGAGCCGGAAGCAAGGCGGAGCGATTGCGTAGGTCGATCGTGTCTTGAAAACCTCTTCGGTCCCGGAATCCACCGGTGCATGTGCGGACGGGGGCGCTCATCCAGGCCTGAAGCCGGCTCATGGATGAAAAGCAGGCACGCAAAGAGTGCAAACCGAGGAAATGAGGTATTCATCGTTAAGGGGGGAGTTCTTCCCAATTAAATCCGAATTTCTTAAAAATCAAAAAAGGACATCGTTGGGCCGGCGGAGCTCGTTCAGGCTGGCTGATAACCCCTCTTCGCCGGCAGACTTTCAACGAGAGCGGAATGACCACATTGAATATCCATAACCCATTGCTTATATTGGCCCTAGGAGAAAAAGTCCCCAAAACCTCGTCATGAGACGACCCTTCCCCCGCAAAAAAACCCCCGCCTGGAGCCGAGGACCATTTCCATGGTAGTAGGGCGCACGATATCCCACTATAAGATAACCGAAAAGCTCGGCCAGGGAGGCATGGGGGTCGTGTACAAGGCTGAAGACACGAAGCTTGGCCGCATCGTCGCGTTAAAATTCCTCCCGTCGCAATACAGTGCGGACGAAGAGCAAAAATCCCGGTTCATGGTGGAGGCGAAGTCTGCCTCCTCGATCGATCATCCGAACATCGGGGCCATCTACGAAATCGACGAGACCCCTGAGGGGGATCTCTTCATCGTCATGGCGTATTACGAGGGGCAGACCCTCAAGCAAAAAATCGATGCGGGCAGATGTGAAGTCAAGGAATCGATAGCCCTCATCGGGCAGATAGCCTCGGGGCTGGCCAAGGCGCATGAGCGTGGAATCATCCATCGGGATTTGAAGCCTGCCAACATCATCCTCACCAGTGACGGTACGCCAAAAATAATCGACTTCGGCCTGGCGAAGCTGACCGGGGGGACGAAATTAACCCGCACAGGAACGAGCCTGGGGACCGTAGCGTACATGTCTCCGGAGCAGACGCGGGGGGAAGAGGTTGGGCCCAACACCGACATCTGGTCTCTCGGCGTCATTATCCATGAAATGCTGGCCGGGCAGCTTCCCTTCCAGGGGAACTATGAACCGGCCATGATGTACTCCATCGTCAACGAGCAGCCCCCTTCCATCACAACCATCCGGGATGACATCCCGACAGAGCTTGTTCTCATCCTGGAAAAAGCCCTTCAGAAAGACCCAGCAAAAAGATTCCAGTCGATGGGCGAAATCACGGCCGCATTAAGCGGGCTTACCGGGAGCATGGGCGCAGGGGTGGCGGCGACCAGTTCGGCTCAGCTCGCTTCACGGCTCTTTCAGAGCGTCGTTCAAAGACACAGGCGGGGAATATACATCGGAGCGGCGGCGGCTGTCATACTCATTGCGGGATTATGGTACGGGCTCACGCGGAGTGCGGGGCCGTCGATGCAGCTAAGCCGGTCGATAGCGGTCCTCCCTTTCGCCAACCTGGGGGATCAGGAGCAGGAGTATTATTCGGACGGGCTCACAGGCGATCTCACGCAGGAGCTGGCAAAACTCCCGCAGACGCTCGTCATTTCGAAGAAAAGCACGTCGACTTACCGCGGCAGCGCGCTTGACCCGAAATCCATTGCAGCGAGCCTTGGGGTGCGCTATCTCCTCCGAGGCGACTTACAACTCCTTCCGGCCCGCGTGAAGATGCACGCGTCGATCTACGATGCGGAGAGGGGAAAAGAGATCTGGCAGGATTCCTACGAAATATCCCGGGGAGAGATACTGCAGGCGAAGGCCGACATCATGAAACAGACGGCGAAGCAGCTGGGGGCTGAGATCTCGTTCCCCCTCACATCGGCCGGCACCACTTCCGACGTCTACGAACCCTATCTCCAGGGCATGTACTACCGCGACAAATTCAACAAGGATCAGAACATTCTGGCGATAGAGTATTTTACCGAAGCCCACCGTAAAGACACGACATTCCTTCCGGCGGCGATCAACCTTGCCAACACCAAGATAGAACAATACCGTGCGGGCTGGGACAGATCAGAAAAGCTCTTGACGGATGCAGAAGAGCTTGCGGGCGGCATCCTGCGGCGTGACAGCGCTAATGCGCAGGCGAAGGCGCTCCTGGGGGGGATCAAAAGCTTGAGGGGAGATGTCAAAGGGGGACTGGACCTTCTTCTGACATCGATCGAGAAAGACAGGAACGACCCCTTCGCCCTCACCTTTGCAGCCACGCTCTACCTCATGAACCTGGGAGAGCCGGCGAAGGGAGTACGGCTGCTCAAGCAGTTGCAGGAAATCGACCCTAATGACTGGCTGGTGACGTCCAACCTTGGAATCGCGTATGCGCAGATGGCCAACTTCACGGAGGCGATCAAAGCCTTCCGTCGTTCGGCGGAGCTAAACCCTAACAGTTACTTTCCCTACAGAAACCTCGCCTACGCCTTCGAGCATATCGGGAAGCTTGACAGCGCGATCGCCAATTACCGGATAGCGGTGGAGAAGGAACCGTCGGACCCGGGAACATACGATGCGATGGCTGCTGTGGAACTGGTGCAGGGGAGGTATACCGAAGTCGAATCGCTTCTCTCGTCGGCGATGGCGCTCATCCCTGGGGACCATCAGATCATGTACGATCTGGGAGTCGCGTACATACTGGGAGGAAAGGCGAAGGACGGTTTAAAGCTCCTGCGCGAGGGACTCCAGCTCGTTCAGCAGCGGATCAAGAAAAACCCGGGAGCGGCCGACCACCATGCGTTCGAGGGATTATACAATGCGCGCCTGGGGGAAGCGGGCGCCGCCGTGAAATCGGTATCCGAGGCCTTGCAGCGGGATTCCTCGAACGAGGAGATCCTCATGAAAGCCGCGAGAGTTTTTTCGATAACGGGGAAAAAGCCGCAGATGCTGGAAATGTTCCGCCGGGCCAAGGCGGCAAACCCGGAATACAACGCCTCCTATCTTGCTACAGCGCTCGACTTCGAGCGATACCGCACCGACGCCGATCTCCTCCTGATCGCGCGCGGGGAATGACACTCAGGGCCCTTTGGGCCGGAGAACATCGGGGGGCATCCTGAGGCCGAAAATCTCTCCCTTCTTTGTCTGAACAATCTCGCCATGTTTCTGCCCGAAATGAATCACATAGTTTAGATCCTCGGCCCTATATCGGTCCAGGATCGTACTCAGCACCGACTCCTTGATGCCGGGATACTGGATGGCGTAGGCCTTGACGATTTTCAGCAATTCGATATAGACGGGATCGTTCTTGGCGAACTCCGAAAAATCCTCCTCGGCGGCGCGGAGATATTCGATGAAGACGGGCTGTTCGAGAGTCGCCTCGTACCACGATTGGATGCTGTTGCGGTAGGCGAATCTCGCCATCTCCTGTTCGCCGCGTTCGGCGAAGTAGCGGGCAACCTCGTGAAAATACTCCCCGGCCTCTTTTGACGTAGGTCGAATCATGATCTCCTCTGGACGTCCTACACCAAAATACCTTTCCGCCGAAGAGCCCATCGTGAGGAATGTCATAGATTCTCCCCTTTACCCGATTATTTCGCGATCAGTGTGAGAGGTACGGGTTTTACCCGTTCGGTATTCCCGGGCGGGAAAAATCAGCGTTCGTATATGCCCGTTATTTTTGCGGCGGAGAGAACATGTCCCTCGATAGCCCGCGTGAATGCGGCGAGAGAGGAACCGGCAGGAAGATCGATGGCGGAATCGAGAGCGTAGAGGGTCACAACATAGGGATGGGGGCCGGAGCCCTTGGGCGGTTCCGGGCCGCCATAGCCGAGCGAACCGTAGGAATTATAGAGCTCCTTCGATCCGGCGGGCATATGCATGGAAGACCCTTCGCCCAGAGACGTGATTGTGGGGGGGATATTCAGGACACCCCAGTGGAACCAGTTCCTGGCGACCGGGTGGGGATCAACGATAGTAAGGGCGAAAAACCTTGTTGCGGGAGGAGGATCGGACCAGGCGAGGGGGAGAGAGACATTCTTCCCGCCAGTCACCCCTTCGTGGGCATACTTTGACGGGATCAGTTTCCCGTCATGGAATGCGGGGGAGGAAACAACCACATTATCTCGGTTTGGACTTAAAACTCACCAGGGCGCGTTCGACGGTTTCGTACGTGTCGAACACTTTCACAAGCTGCGTCATCATAAAAAGATTCTGAACTTTCCCTTCCACGCGGGCGAGCCGGAGATCGCCGCCGGCGCTCCGCATCGTCGTCAGAGCGGAGATCAAAGTCCCCAGGCCGGAGCTGTTCATATAATTCACGCCCCCGAGGTCGACGACGACATGCTTCACCGAGTCGTTCACGAGGCTGTGAATCTTATCGCGTATCGATGACGTGTCCGGTTCCCCGAGGAGGTCGCCTTTGAGGGTGATGACGGCGACATCATTCTCCATCTTTTCCTTGATCTGCATAAAACTCCTGAAAGGTTTTGATTGGATGGCGGAATTACCGTTGAATCATACAAAAGTCCGGTCAAAAAGTCAACTGGCCGAGCACCTCCGAGTACTTATAGCCCGACCCAGTATTGAAGACGACCACCGTATCGTCGGGGCGGATAAACCCCTTAAGCTTCCGGAGGGCGGCTATTGCGGCCGCGCCTTCCGGACAGAGAAGAATCCCCTCGAGCCTGGCGGCGGTCTTCAGATCGGCGAGCCACTCTTCTTCGGTGACGGCCACGGCGCTCCCCTTGCTTTCATAGAGAGCATCGAGAATAAGGGCATCGGCGAACGCTTTGGGAACGCGGAGGCCGGCCGCGGCGGTGGTCGGATTGGGCCATGCTTCCGATTCTTTCTTGCGCTGTTGAAACGCCTTGACGATCGGGGCGCAGCCTGACGCCTGCACGGAAACCATCTTCGGTCTTTTCTGTGAAATCCACCCGAGCTCCTCCATTTCCGCGAAAGCCTTCCACATGCCGATCAGACCGGTGCCGCCCCCGGTAGGATAAAGGATCACATCGGGAAGACTCCAGCCCAGCTGTTCGGCGATCTCATATCCCATCGTCTTCTTCCCTTCGACCCGGTACGGCTCCTTCATCGTCGACATATCGAACCAGCCCTTTCCCTGGCGCTCCTCGTTCATCCTCCGGGCGGCGTCGCTGATTGAGCCTTCAACCAGTGTAAGCTCCGCGCCGGCGGCTGCAATTTCATTAATATTAATCACGGGCGTGCTGGCGGGGACGAACACATGCGCCTTCATTCCAGCGCGGGCGGCGTACGCGGCCACAGCTCCCCCGGCGTTCCCGGCCGAAGGAAGGGCAACATCGGAGACCCCCGATTTTTTGGCCATCGAAACCGCCACGGAAATCCCGCGCGCCTTAAACGAGCCTGTGGGATTCAGACCCTCATCTTTGAGCAAAATATTCCGGAAGCCGAGCGCCTGTCCGAGGTGGGGCAGCTTAAGCATGGGAGTCCACCCTTCCCCGAACGAGACGATCGCCCCGGCGTCATCGAGGGGAAGGACCTCGCCGTAGCGCCAGAGACTTTTTTCCCGGTCCTTCAACAACTTCTTCGAAAAACTTTTTTTCGCCTCATGCAGATCGTATTCGGCGAGAAGCGCCTTCCCGCAATCAGGGCAGACGGTGGAATGCGCGGGAAAAGTTTTCTTGCAGGAGCTGCAGCGAAGGTGGGTGAAGAAAGTCATAAGAGTTTCAGGGAAAATATACCTGCCGGACAGCTGATAAGCAATCGATTTCGCACGAAAATTTTTTGTAGATTGGCCGCTGGGGAGAGATGGCGTCGAAAACCATAGTGATCCTGGGAGGAGGCATCGGCGGGATAGTGGCGGCCAGGGAGCTGCGGCGCCACCTTGAACGGCGGCACAGGATCGTCCTGATTGACCGGAATGCAACTCACTCCTTTCCCCCGTCGTACCTCTGGGTGATCGTCGGATGGCGGAAGCCTGAGGCGATCAGCCGTCCGCTTTCGCTCCTTGCAAACCATGGGATCGAATTCAGGCAGGCCGACGTCACACGGATTGACACGGAGAAAAGGCAGATCGAGACTCAGCAGGAAAAAATCCCCTATGACCACCTCGTCATCGCCCTTGGCGCGGAGCTATCCGGAAGCACCGTCCCCGGATATTCACAGTCGGCCGAAACTTTCTACACCCTTGAAGGGGCCACAAGACTTCGAAGGAAACTTGAAGAATTTCGGGGCGGCCGAATCTCCATAGTCATCGCAGAGCTGCCGTACAAATGTCCTCCCGCGCCCTATGAGGCGGCCCTGCTCATCGAATCGTACTTCGCCCGGAAGGGCATTTCCGTGAAAATATCCGTCCACACGCCGGAAAGCTCGCCCCTCTCTGTTGCGGGCCCCGGTGGGAGCTCGGCCCTGAGGCAGCTACTCGAATCGAGGAGGATCCGCCTCTTCACAAAGCGAAAACTCGCCGCGGTGGAGGATGGGGGATTGCGGTTCGAGGATGGCAGCCAGGCCGGGTACGACCTTATCATCGGAGTACCGCCGCACACCGTACCTGATGTCATACTCCGCTCGGGGCTGGCGGGGGACTCGGGGTGGATCCCGGTCGATGAGCGCACGCTCAGGACGAGAGAGAAAGACGCCTACGCGCTGGGAGACGTCACCGTGATAACTCTGCCGAACGGATCCGCGTTGCCGAAAGCGGGAGTCTTTGCCTACAATCAGGCGGAAATTGTGGCTCACAACATCGCGACCGAGATCAACGGGCACGGAATTTTCAAAAAATTCGTCGGGAACGGATACTGTTTTCTGGAGACGGGAAACGGCAGGGCGGGATACATCACGGGAAATTTTTTCGCAAAGCCGGGACCGGAGGTAACGATGCACGAACCGAGCGTGGCCTATCACTGGGGCAAGGTCACATTTGAAAAATACTGGCTTTGGCGCTGGTTTTAGAACGGGAACTCCCGCACTGTGTGATGTGTTATAATTCATGAAACTCATCCTCGCCTGTGCGATGGTTCGTGAGATGGTGGATTGGATATGGTGGAATAGGTAGAGGGTGAGAAAAGGGCCGCTGTACTCGAGGGTGCAGCGGCCCTATCATTTCCGCAGGGGGGGATAATCGTTGCTTCTGAGCGGCATAACTAGTATATTTTTACACACCGTTACACTTTCTAGAGGATTTTCACCAAAATGCCGTTAATGACAAGGATACGCGAGAGCCTTTCAACATTCTTTTCGGTTTTCGCGGGATTGTTTGTAGTCTACATCGTCTTAGACTGGGGGATGGACATCACCGGGCGGAGGCACAGCGACCGTCTTTCGCAGGCTCAGGAGGTCGGGAAAATCAATGGCAAGGCGATCCTTGCGAAGGATTTTTCTGAAATGGTCCGTCGGGCCACGGAGAACCAGAAAACGCAGACCGGGAGCGAACCGGATGAAAACGACGTCAAGCAGATCAGGGAACAGGTATGGAACCAGCTTGTGGACCAGACCCTTTACGATGAGCAGACCTCCCGGTTAGGCATCACCGTGCCCGACCAGGAAATCGTCCAGTGGGTCCGTAGCGACGATCCGCCGCCTTTCATGAAGCAACAGTTCACCGATTCTACCGGCACCTTCAACCGCCAGGCTTACGACATGGCGATCATGGATCCGAAAAACCGGGCGGTCATGGTCCAGGTGGAGGCGGGCTTGCGGAAGCAGAGGGAGAGAGAAAAGCTGCAGAGCATCATCATGGCCAGCGTGCAGGTCGGCGAATCGGAGATCCGTCAGCGCTTCACAGACCAGAACGCCAAATTCACGGTGGATTATATTCTCTTCGATCCGAACACTTTCATCAAAGACGACCAGATCAAAGTCGCCGACGACGACCTCCGGAAATTCTACAATGACCACTCGGAGGAATTCAGGGTTGAAGCCTCCCGCAAGGTCAAATACGTCCAGTTCACCGAATCCCCTTCGCACGGAGATTCGACCAGCGTGCTGGAGGCGCTGGATGACATTTCAAAAAGATTGAAGCAGGGGGCGGACTTCGTCGTCGTGGCCAAACAGGAATCCGAGACCCCCATCCTCGACTCGGCCTATCACAGCCGGGGGGAATCCAGCCCGGCCAGGGACAACCGCATATTCTCGGCGAAGGCGGGGGATATCATCGGGCCGCTCACGGAGGAAGATGGATACCACCTCATCAAAGTTCTGGAATTCAAGGAAGGGAACGCTGACATCGTCCATGCGAGCCACGTCCTGATTGCGATCGAGAACAACGACAGCGTCAAGGCCCTCAAAAAGGCGAAAGAAATCGTTGCCGAGGCCAAATCGGGGAAAGATTTTGCCGAACTGGCGCGGAAAAACTCGACCGATCAGGGATCGGCAGCGCAGGGGGGGGAGCTCGGCTGGTTCGGGAAGGGAAAAATGGTAAAGGCGTTCGAGGAGGCAGCCCTCAAAGCAAAGCCCGGGCAGATCGTCGGACCGGTCCGGTCGCCTTTCGGATACCACATCATCAAAGTCACCGAAAAAGACAGGCGGCAGGTGAGGATCGCCGATTTGCACATCAGCGTCCATGTCAGCCCTCAGACGCGGAACGAGATATCCCAGCGTGCGCAGGATTTTTCCTACCTCGCGAAGCAGGGAGCGTTTGACAAAGAGGCGGAGCAGAGCAAGTACGGGGTCCGGGAGACCCCCTCCTTCTCGAAGGGCGGCGTCATCCCGGGCATCGGCACCAATGCGGCGATCAGCAAGTTTGCGTTTTCGGGAAAAATGGGATCGGTCAGCGACGCCATCGCCTTGCAGGACGGGTACGGAGTCTTCATCATCACGGAAGTGATTGAGGCCGGGATACGGCCGTTCGACGATGCGAAGGCAGGCATTGAGCCGAGGGTCAAGCGGGAGAAAAAGACGGAAAAAACCATTGCGGAGGCGGAAAAAATCCGTCAGACGCTCGGTCAGGGGGACAACCTCTCAAAAGCCGTCGCGAGCCACCCCGGGATCGCCGTTCAGCACGCTCCCGATATCACGCTTTCGGGATTCGTGCCCGGAGTCGGGAGGGACATGGGATTCATCGGGGGGGTGAGCGCGCTCCATCCGGGCGAGATCTCCAAACCGATTGACGGAGGAAGGGGAATTTTCCTTATCAACCTCATATCGTCGACCCCGTTCGACTCTGCCGCCTATTCGGCGCAGCGGGAGACGATCAGGACGCAGCTCCTCACCGAGAAGAGGAACCGGTTCTTCAGCGAATGGACCGATCATCTGAAAAAATCGGCGGAGATCGTGGACAACCGGGAGAATTTGAACCGGTAGGAGACGGCAAGTGCGGTGGACCCTTGTCTTGCTGATCGGTTTAGTCATGAGGGCGGAGGGGCAGGAGTTCCCGAGCAGCCTCACGCTCTACGGCACCTTTACAACCACCTCGAAACTCTTCCGTAACGCATCGGCTCCGGACGAGATCGTCCGGAACCAATTTCTTCCCCTCGACGGCGTCTACAGCATCGGAGTCGATTTCCGGCGGTCGATCGAACCCCTGAGAATAAAGGTCGGCTTGAGCGTCGAGTATTTGGCGAAATCCGACACGTACATACTCTCTTCGGGTACCTCGGCGGGCGACGTGCCGGTCCGGGACGGATACACCGTCCTTCCCTTCGAACTGTCGGGATACTTCCCGATCCCCGTCGGCACCAGGACGCTTCAATTCTACATGGGTGGAGGGGGCGGGGTTTACGTCGGAACCCGCCAGTACGACTATGCGGGGGCGTCAGCGGTCACGATCGAGCGGACGGTGGGATACGGCATACACATCCTCAGCGGCGCTGAGATCGGGCTCTCTTCACGATACTCCCTCCGGACGGAAGTAAAATTCCGGGACATACAATTCCAGACTGTGAACAGATTCACAGAGTACTCCACACTTTTCGAAGGGCGGATTGTCCCGCTCGATCAGGACCCCCAGTCGTCGAGGATCAGCATTGACGGGATGACGCTGAACCTCGGCATCGCCTACCACTTCTGATGGACCGCCATCTCATCTATCTCACCGGCTTCATGGGAAGCGGAAAGAGCACCATCGCGCCCATCCTGGCCAACACGCTCGGGTATTCGCACGTCGACATCGACATCGAAATAGAGCGGGCGACCGGGAAGACCGTCAAAGAAATCTTCTCCGAACTGGGGGAAAAATACTTCCGAGACGTTGAACGAGCCGTGCTGAAAGACATCAGCGGACGTGCGGGCTGCGTCGTCTCACTGGGGGGGGGAACGATCACCAACGAAACCAACCTCGGCATCGTCAAATCCACCGGCATCCTCGTCTATCTGAAAGTCCGGCCGGAGCAGATATTCAACCGGCTGCGACACAAAACCGACAGGCCCATGTTGCGATCGGCATCCGAGCCGCACGTCGGCGATGACGAACTCCGTCAGCGCATCCACGCGCTGCTTCACCAGCGCGAGCCTTTTTATGAAAAGGCCGATCTCACCATCTGGACGGACGACCGACGGGTCGGCGTCACGGTCGACGAAATCGTCCACGCCCTCCAACATTTTTAAGGTGATGCAGACAATCAGGGTTGAGTTGGGGGAGCGCAGCCACCCTATCAACGTGGGGAGGGGAATTGTGGCGAACCTCGGCGACTATCTTCAGACATGGGGAGTGAAGGGGCCGGTCGCCGTCGTCACGGACCGGAACGTTGCGCGGCTCCATCTCAGAAAACTCCACGACCAGCTGGCGGCGTACCGGGTCACCGACATCATCATTCCGCCGGGGGAGAGGCAAAAAACCCTGGCGCGAGCCGGCGAAGTCTTTGCAAAGCTCCTCTCATCGGGGTTTTCGCGAACATCCACCCTCATCGCGTTTGGAGGAGGGGTTGTCGGGGATTTGGCAGGATTCGTCGCGGCGACATTTCGGCGGGGGATCCCCTTCGTCCAGGTACCCACGACGCTCCTCGCGTGCGTCGAAAGCGCCCTTGGCGGAAAAACGGCGGTCAACCATGAGCGGGGAAAAAACGCCATCGGCGCCTACCATCAGCCCCTGGGCATCCTCTCCGACACAGAAATACTTGAAACCCTGCCGGAACGGGAAATCACCTGCGGGCTGGGGGAAATCGTCAAGTACGCCCTTCTGGAAAAAAATTTCTGGACTTTTCTCGAAAACAACCTGGATGCGGTCAGATCGCGCGACCCGGGCGTGCTTGAAGAACTGATAGTCCGGTGCAATCGATACAAAGCGAAGCTCATCCAGGAGGACGAGCGCGAGCTCACGCGGGATGGGGGAAGGGGAGTATTGAACCTCGGGCACACGATCGGTCACGCGCTCGAGGAGCTTTCGGGATACAAACTCCACCATGGAGAGGCAGTCCTGGTCGGGCTGCAATGGGAGATGCTGATTGCGAGAGAACTCGGGGTACTCGGCGCCGAGAGTTTTCTCAGACTGCAGACCTTACTCGACAGAATTGGCTTCAAACCGGACGTGGGATACGTCGGCACCTCGAAAATCATAAGGTCCTTATACCGTCACGGCAGGATGCCGCGATTCGTCCTCCCTGCGGATGGGGGCCTTATCTCATTCAGATCGGATATACCGGAGGATAGGGTGGAAAAAACTATTCAGGGGATAAAAAAACCCCGGACCGAGCGACCCGGGGTTAGTAGATTTGGAAGGTAAGCTTGTTGCTCGGCCCTCCTCCTTCGTCTCCCACTTCTAATCCACCTCAAACCATGCCTGTCGAGGTTTAGGCACTATACCGAATGTAATACGGGAACCCGCCTTGCGCAATAGGTGTAACCCTGATTTTGCCTTCGAAAAACCTGAGACATGTCAGGTGACAAATTGACACGCTCGCAGAAACGACCATCAGAGCGAGATCAGCCCTTCCCGGATGGCATACTTCACAAGGTCGACGGTACTCTGAGCCTTGAGCTTGTCCATGATATGGATGCGGTGCGATTCGATCGTCTTGACGCTCACGGCGAGCCGTGCAGCGATGATTTTCGTGGAAAAGCCCTCCGCTATCAGACGGAGAACCTCCACCTCCTTGGGGGTCAGCTTATGCTGGCTCGTGCGCGATTCCGTCTGGCCCGGGACATACTTGATCATCGCGTGGAGAATTGAGGGGCTGACATAGACGCCGTTCACCTGAACGCTTCGCATTGCGTGAGCCAGCTCTTCGAGCGCGCAGTCTTTCAACAGATAGCCGGACGCCCCCGCCTCCAGCATCTCGCTGACGTAAAGCTTATCGGAATACATTGACAGCGCAACGATATGGATGCCGGGATGGCTCTCGTGGATAAGGCGTGTCGCGTCGATCCCGTTCATATCGGGCATGCTCACATCCATAACTATCACATCCGGGGTGAGCTCGCGTGCCAACCGGACGGCGGCGAACCCATTCTCGGCTTCGGCGATGATTTCGATGCCAGGTTCTGTCTCCAGAAGTTTTCGAAGGCCCTGGCGGACGATCTGATGATCGTCGGCGATAATGACGCGTGTGCTCATGGCGCATCGGGGGATGGTGGTGAATTCACCGGGACGGCAACAGACGCGATCGTCCCTTTCCCGGGGTGGGAATCGATCTCGAGGCGTCCGCCGAACTGGCGGATCCTCTCCTGAATGCTGAAAAGTCCGAACCCGCGTTCCTTCGTCCCGCTTAGATCGGTCCTGGCGGCGTCGAAGCCCTTCCCATCGTCGAGAACGGCGACATGAAACTCATTCCCGGTCACGCCATAGGTAATAGTCGCGGTGCGGGCCCCGGCATGTTTTGCAACATTCGTGAGAAACTCCCGCACGGCGTTATAGAGGAGAGACCGGAGATCCTCGCTGAGGGGCGGGGGCAGTTGATCGCCGACACAGCGAACTTTCACACTATGCCGTTGCTGCGTCTGTTCGGCAAGCCACGCCACGGCCGCCTTGAACCCGAGTTCATGGAGGACGGGAGGGCTCAATTCAAACGTCAGGGAGCGGGTATTGCGTATGGCCTCTTCCAAAAGGTCGCTGATTTCACACAGAGTCGAATCGGCTGCCGGCAGGCCGGGGAAACCCCGGAGCGTTCCGAGCTTCATCTTGCAGAAAGCCAGAGTCTGGCCAATGGAGTCATGCAAGACAGTTGCCATACGCCGCCGTTCCCTCTCCTGCGTAGAGGAGAGTTCGGAGGCGAGGGAACGGAGCTGACCCTGGTAGGCCAGCAGTTTATCCTCTGCCAGTTTCCTTTCGGAGATATCGCGGATAGCGGCGACGCGCGCCGTCTTACTGTCGTACGGGATAGTTTTCCCCAGAATTTCCAGCAATATCTTCCTCCCATCCTTCCTGAGCCCGATCGCCTCGAAAGGTTTCTCATAGTCACCCAGCATGCGGGCAGTGATCACCGGATGCGATTCGGGGGAGAAAAAGTCGAGCGCGGGCCGGCCCACGAATTCCTGAGGCTCATAACCGAACAGATTGATGAGACTCTTATTCGCGTCGAGAATGATCCCATGATCGTGAATTGCTATGCCTTCGAAAGTCGAATCGGTGAGAAGCCGGAATTTTGCCTCGCTCTTCCTGAGGGCCCTGGAGTGGGACCGTTTCCGGATGCCGTACGCGATGCTCAGCAAAATAGCGATCACGGTCAGGCCGCCGGTCGGGAGAAGAAAGCCCTTCCGAAGATAGATCGGCGGTTCCACGGAAAAATAACCCCGCGTACCCGTGGTATCGAACTCGCCGAAAAGATTCTTCCCTTCCACCTCGTACGTATAGGAGCCGACGGAGAGATTCTCGAGGGTCACCGAATGCACGAAAGACCAAGCCGACCACGGGTCGCCGTTGATACGATAGCGGGTCAGAACATTATCGCTGGCGGGAAAGCCGCCTGAGGCGAATGGATGCCAGCGAAGAAGCACGGTCGCGTTCTCCGTCACGGGCTTGTCGGTAAAAACCCTTGTCATCGGCTGGAGGCACTCCCGCAGGTTCAGAATGCCGAGGCCGCTCCCGGTGGTGCCGGCATAGAGAGTATCGCCGCTCGGGAGCACGGGCCAGATTCGGGAAGTCCTGAGCCCTGTCGAGTGGTCGTACGATTTCCAGGCCCCGTTCTCATAGCAGTTCAGGCCGGCATCGGAAGTCACCCACAACCGTCCCCGCTCGTCGCATCTGATATCCCAGATATTCTGGCTGAGCAGCCCGTCGGCCGTGGAGTAATACCGGACGCTGTCGCCGGGGCTGATGCAGCCCAGCCCTCCGCCGCTATAATCGCCGAACCAGAGATTTCCCGACTTATCGACCGCGAGAGCAAAAATCTTCTCTTGGACAACCCCGCTTTTCCCCGGGAGGAAATTGGTCCACTGGCCGTTCTTCCACCTGCTCAGTCCCCCCCAGGTTCCGAACCAGAGAGCACCGTCGGGCGATTCGGCGAACGCATAGACATAGCCGCTTCGGAGCCCCTCCATCTTGCTCCAGTGGGTGAACCGGTGATTGTCGTAGAGGAAGACGCCGGGAGATCGGGAGGCGTTGTCCTTTCGCCCCCTGGACAGGCCGAGAAACCAGAGACGTCCTTCCCGGTCCTTCCGGATTTTATGAAATTTCAGCCACTCAGTATTCGGATCGACGCGAAAATAAGTCCATTGACGTCCGTCCCAGCGGAAAGTGCCGTCGAAGTATGCCCCGCTCGATATCCAGATATTCCCCTCAGAATCCTCCTCAATGCCTGTCACCTCATAGAGCCGGATCCCGTTCAGGGAAGACACGGTCTGTGAGGTTCCATCGGGTTTATAGATTTGGACCCCGTCGGCCGAGGCTGTCCAGATAGAGCCGTCGCGTGCGCGGAGAATCTCGTGAATACGGTTACTGTTGGCCGAAGGTTGCTGCCGGTAGGTCCATCGAACCGTATGGCGGTCAAGGAAAAAAAGTCCGTGGTTGGTCCCGACCCAGAGATCGCCGTTGGATGCGAAGCGGAGAACGGAGGCCCCCTTCAGCTCGCGTGGAAGGGGGGTCAGGGAGCTCCAGGAGGCGCCCTGGCGAAGGCGGATCTCGCCGGAGCGGTTCAGCACGAGAGCGTCGCCGTTGGCGTCGACATCGATCGAGCGGATCTGGTTGACGTCGTCGCGGGCTGAATGCTGAGCGGGAGAATGCGCCTTCCAGGTCCAGAGGCCGCGCATTTCCAGAGGAAGTCCGAAGGAGACGAGGCCTTCGCCGCCGGGCCCCTCGGCATGCGCTTCGATGCCCAGATACCTTCCCGATTGGGAGGGGATCATCAGGTGCCAGCCTCCGCCCTCCCAGCGCATCAGTCCTCGCGACGAGTTCCACCAGGCGGCCTTATCTTTACTCTCAAAAAGGTCGGGAAAATCCCCGTTTGAGCTGCCGGCATCCCTCTGAAAAATCCTGGCAGAGTCATTCTCAATGATAACGAAATCAGACTCATGCTGGGCGAGGATTTTGCCCTCGAACGGGATTGCCGATGAGATTCTGAATGGGAACCGGTGGAATCCGGACCTTCCCCCCCGGTAGAGAATCTCATCGCATGTCACGAGCAGATCGTTGGAGAGAGGGTACATCCGCAAGGAGGCTGTATAACGCGGGGCCGGGAGATCATGAGCGGTATCAATCCCGATCCAGCGGTAGCCATCGAACCAGGCGAGGCCGGCAGAGCTGGCGGCCCAGGTGATACCGTCCTGTGTTTCTACGATATCGAGCACTGTATCGCTCGGGAGCCCGGTCCCGGTGGTGAAACTCGTCCATCGCCAGTCGTCGAACACTTGTGTGGGAAGTGATGATGTCTGGGCGCGGAGAGAAATCAAAAATGAAAATGTCAGCGCAAGGCCGAGAAAGATCCTCGGCGTCTTCCAGGTCAGTGCGGGCGAAAAGTCACACCACGGAGCGGAGGCGTTCGATTTCATGGGCGAGGGCCGACTGGCCTGCGACGGTGGAAACGTCGGGGGCAAAGGAAGGATTCAGGAGCTGGACCTGATGGAGGCTGGCGACATAATCCGGGCTTGATTCTGCAAAATAATCCTCGGCAAGCAGAAGGTGAAGATCGGCGGCGCTGACCGAGGGATCGTGGCTGAAAGACCAGCTGGCATTTGAGCTCAGAACAGAGTCCGCGTCGGCGATCGAGATCGCATAAGCCTTCTTCGCATTGGAGGCGAACGCGCGTCCTGCCCTCATATCCAGATTAGACGCATCCCGAGAGAGGCCGGAGGTGAATTCATCGTACGAGGTGGCGGGGGATCCCGCCTTTGCGTACGACCAGCCGGCGCCGTTATAGGCATCCGCCAGGCCGGGGTCCTTGGCGATCGCCTGAGAAAAATCGCTTGTTGCGGTCGAATAATCTCCGGCGGCGTACGCCGACCACCCCTCGCTCACCAGCTGGGCTGCGCTCTTCTCGTCGGAACCGCCGCCGCTCTTGCACGAGAGGGCGACGAGAGAGATCAAAAGTCCGATATGGATGCGTGCGCGCATGGCCATCACCTGATCAAAACCATCTTGCCGGATGCATGAAACTCACGCCCGGCCGAGCGCGCCGCTAATCGGTAAAAATAAATCCCGCTTGCCACATCCTCGCCGGCCGAGTTACGGCCTGACCAGAGAGCGTCGAACGTGCCGGCATCCCACGAACCCTCGGCGAGAGTATTCACCTCTCGGCCCGAAACATCATACACCTTCAGAGTTATGGAAGCATTTTCAGGAAGCGAAAAGCGGATCGTCGTCGAGGGATTGAAGGGGTTGGGGAAATTCTGAGAAAGTGCAAACATTTTCGGGATCATCGGAGAAACCACCTCCGGGCGGTACGCGAGCGAAAAAACGCCGAGGCGGGACACCCGGGCGGTGACCGAGGCATGGGCCGGATCGACGGTGCTCGGCAGTGGAATCCAGCCATCGCCAGTTTTTTCCAGAACCGTCAGATGATCGTCCGACCGGGCCCCGAGTTGATCGGGCGTGTAGAAAAACCTCACCGATAGCGGCTCGGGGAAAATTCTCGCGGGCCCGAACTGATACGATGTGCCCAGGATCCCGTAGACAGCATCGGCGGTCTCGGGGATCATGGTGAAATAAACATCTTCACGCAGGATGCCCGGATTGACGACGAGCGCCGCGTCCCCGCCCTGGGATTGCATCATCCCTCCAGCGGATTTCATCAGCTGGGTCTGGAATGCGCGGGAGGATGCGACCGAGCGGCCGAGCGAGTCATGCGCGTAGGCGGTCAGCACGGTTGTCCCGCTCGACAAAAACTGATACTCCCCCTTGAAAACGCGGTACGTGTGTCCGGACAGTGCGACTGATTGAGCGGGACCGGGGCCGACGGTAACCGTCAGGGAGGGTGAAGTAATTGATTCCGCGGCGGTCACAAAAAAATCGGCATAGGCCGACAGCACGGAATTCTGGAGCACAGAAATGGCGAGCGCATCCGACGTCGGGGCACCGAACGGAAGAGAGCTCTTGAACATCCCCCGGCCGTGGGTAGCGGCGAACACGAAGCGGTCGGCCCTGATGTCGAGATCCGAGACGGACACATTCGCCATCCCGGAATTCTGGGGGAGCCAGGTCGTGCCCCCGTCCGTCGACTCAAAAACACCGAGATCTGTCCCGAGCAAAAAATGGCCTGAGTCGGCGGAATCCAGGAGAAGCGTATTCGCCGGAATATCGGGAAGATTCCCGCTGATATTCGACCAGGACGCGCCGCGATTCGCCGTCAGAAAGACGTGCCCGGGAGTCGACGGCGTGTTGGCGCTGAAGCCGGAGAAAGTCAGGATAACGCGGTCCGCGTTAAGCGGGTCGATCCCGATCGCGGTCACATACCTATTCGGGAGGGGCAATCGGGTAACATCGGACCAGCTCGTCCCTGTGTTCGTCGTCACCTGAATATGGGAGGGAGCAGTACCGAACGTGCTCGTCCCGGCATAGATCGTAGAAGACGACGACTTTGCGATTGCCAATGCGGTGATCACCCTTCCGCTGCCGTTGCGTGGGCCGGGGCCGTCGCCCGTGAGATCATTGCTGATCGCAGACCAACTTACGCCCTGATTCATCGTGCGGAAAACCCTGTATGTCCCGGCAACGATATTCTGCGGATTGGAGGGATCCATAGCCATCGGAGCGATAAAGGCCACGCGATCAGTTGTCCCATCCTGCTGATTAGCTCCGGTCGGGATCCCATTCATCATTTTCTGGAATGAGACTCCCCCGTTCGTCGATTTCTGAATATCGAGATACACATATTCGGTAAAAATGGTGTTGACATTCCCCGGATCGAGGAGAGTCACGCCGCCATCGCCGCTAAAAACCTGGGTCCAGGTTGTGGAGGCGACGGACTTCAGAGTCCCGTTATCCTGCGTTCCGCCGTAGTAGACATCGGCGATGGGCTGGACGGCTCCGCTATAAAACTGGGCGATCACAAGGCCGGAGTTGAGACTTGCGAACGATGCGCCGCCGTTTGTGCTCCGATAAACGCCCCCGTCATTCCCGAAATATATAATTGAGGGATTGGACGGATCGAACACGATGGCATGCTGGTCGACATGGATCCCGCCGCCATACCCGTCGCTTATCCGCGCCCAGGACGCGCCGGCGTCTGACGACCGGAAGACATTTATTCCTCCGGTGTAGACCACATTGGGGTTCGTCGGATCGACGGCGATCACGTTATTATACCACCCCTGTCCTCCTAGGTGAGTGCTGTCGAACGCGGGATCGAAGGGCGTCGTAGCGGCGGACCAGGATGCGCCCCCGTCCGTCGTCTTCTGGATACTGTGCGTATAATAGTTCGAATCGCAAAGGCAGGCGTAGAGAACCTGGGGATTGCTGCGGGCGATGGCGAGGCTTATACGCAAATACTTCGTCGATGGGGAGGGAAAACCGTTCGTCAACTTCGTCCAGCTCGTGCCGCCGTTGGAGCTCTTCCAGATCCCATTCGGATTCGTGAGCCCGAAAGCGGCATAGAGCACATTCGAATTCGAGGGATCCATCACGAGATCGGTGCAGAATTTCAGGCTCCCGCCGGTCTGAGCGCCCCCGGCGGACTGCAACTTTGACCAGGATGAGCCGGCGTCGGTCGATTTCCAGATGCCCACATCAAACGAGGACACTGCCGCAAAGAGAGTGGCGGGGTTATCGGGGCGGACCAGAATCTTGTTCACATACCCGACGGTTGACGTAGCGCCGACGAAATTATTAAGGACCGACCAGGACGCGCCTCCGTCGGTCGACTTCAGCACCCCGATCCCGCGCAGGGCGTCGTAATTGAACAACCCTTCACCCGTTCCGGCGTAGACGGTACTCGGATTCGTGGGATCGATGGCGATCGAGCCGATGACCATATTGGAGGCAGCGTCGGCGATGGGAGTCCAGGAGGACCCCGCGTTGCTGCTTTTCCATATCCCTCCGCTCACCGATCCGGCATAAATAAAATGATTCACCGTATCGATCGCGATAGAGCGGACCCTCCCGGCGTAGTTCGCGGGACCCACCGAGGTCCAGCTCATCGAGGCTGTGCTCGATCCTTTATGAAGCACGGCCAGAGCTGACATAGCCCTTTCCCTCCAGAGAGGCGGAGTTTTCCGTCCGGGGGAAGTGCGCTGATCATTATACCAGCGCAGCGCGTCCAGCGCGTAGGTTGCTTCCAGCTTCTCGTCCGATAAACGGTCCCCGCGGTGCTGTCTTGGGACCAGCAGGAATCCGGCGGTGAACAGGCAGGCTGCGGCCAGAAACTTCACTGATTTGATGATCAGGGGGAAACGTCGTAAAGGTGCCATTGACCTTTGGAATCCAATGAAATCTTGCAATGAACGACGTCTCCTGCTTTCGCGGAGCGGAGTTTCAACAAAACCTTATTGCGATCACTCGAAAGATCGATCGCACCGGAATCGGTAAGAACAAATTGCGGCATGGCGGTGACGTGGTCCCCCTGGGCGGCGAATCCATTCTGCTGCTGGGCGGCAGAGCGGACAAAAAGCGAGATCCGGAAATCGGTATCGCCTGTGACCAAGACCGAATCGACGACGCCCTGAATCTCGGAAGAATTCTGTTGCATCGCGTTCGGGGGCGGAGCCTGGCGGGGCGACTCGGTGTGGGATTTCTCAGATACGCGGGACGAGCAGCAGGAGAGAAGAGCGAAGGCGAGAAACAAACCTAACAGGGTCCGCATAGGGCACAATCAATATGCGGACAATCCGGCTGAAAATCAAACGCGATATCGGGAAACACGCTCAATTTCGCAAAACTCGTTTGCACAACTCATGAATTAACCCTATCTTTGTGTGAAATTTTCACCATCACGCATGCTTTCCGCGGCACGCTTTGCTCTTCTTTCTGCTCTTCTGTCGGTGATCCCGGCTGCTTCTGCCCAGGATTCCAAAGAAAATTCTGAATTCAAGCTCGCGGTCGGACTATACAATGACGGCATGTACGATCTGGCCGTCGAGCAGCTGAAGAATTTTGTCAACGCCTATCCCTCGACCTCTCAGGGAATTGAGGCGCGATTTTTTCTCGGAGAAGCGCAGCTGAAACTCAGGCGCTTTGACGAGGCGAGAATCACACTTCAAAACTTTGCCCTCGCCTACACCGAGCACCCGAAGGCGCCGGAGTCATGGATCCTTACGGGGGAGGCATATCTCGGCCTCAAAAACGAAAGAGAGGCGGCCTCCGCATTCGAGAGGGTAAGAGTATTCCATCCGAAGAGCACGCTTGTCCCGGAGGCGTTATTCAGGGCGGGTGAATTAGAGACAAAGCTCGGCGACAGGGACCTTGCCGCAAAGAATTTCCGGACGATACTGCAGGACTATCCATCAAGTTCCAGCGTCCTTCCGGCTCATCTTGCCATGGGGGAAATATACACAGCGGCGGGAGAAACCGAGCTTGCCGAGAAGGAAGTAAGGAAAGTCGCCGAAAGCGACGGGCCTCCGGAGGTTAAAGCCCGCGCGTTAATCACCCTGGGGAGGTTGGAAGCCTCATCAAGCCTGTTTGCGGCGGCCGAATCCACCTTTTCGGGGGTTCTGTCGAGGTACAAAAAGAGTTCAGCAGCAATTCCGGCAAGTTACGAACTGGGGCGCCTGGAATTTGGTGCGAGAAACTACGCGGCGGCAATCGACCACTTCAAGGCATGCCTGGGTGATACCCTCATGCCCTACGCCCAGCTGGGAATCGGCCGGGCGTACCAGCGGCAGAGGGATTACATCAATGCGCAGAGGGCGTACGAAAAAAGCGCGGAGGGGACAGCCCCGACCGCCGTTATGGCGGAGGCCGAGCTCGGCGCCGGGACTTCGGCGCTCCTTCGCGGCGATTTTGTCGCGGCATTACGGCACGCGAAGAAGCTCCAGAATCTCCCCGCTGCCGACCTGAAAGGCGAGGCCCTTCACCTCGCGGGGCGTGCCTCGGTCGGGGCGGGGCAATACGAAGCCGGCGCACAGTATCTTTCAGAATTCGCCGAAAAGTACCCTGACGACGTGCGCTCGCTGCATGTCATGCTTGACGTCGGTCATCTCTATCAGGAGAAGCTGCGCGATTTTCGCAAAGCCATCGGAGTCTACGACCGCATCGTGGGAAAAAATCCCCGGTCAGGGGAGGCCATTGCGGCCCTCATCGGAACGGCGGAATGCCAGCAGGCCATCCGAGACTTTGAAGGCGCGTTGAAAACTCTCGAAAACCTCCAGTCACGATACCCGGCCCACGACCAGTTCGCTAACATTCAGATGAAAATAGAGTTTATCCAGAAGCACACGGTCAAAGACCGGGACAGCGGAACGGCGAAACTTGCGAGACTCATCGGGGAAATTTTTACGCAGAAAACGAAGCCGGAGCTTGCCCTGAGCCTCGCCGAAATCTACTTCAACGACCTCAAGGACTACGAGGTGGCGGCGGCGCAATACTCCCTCGCCATTGAGGGGGGAATTGATGAAAGAAGGGCTGCCGACGCGGCGTACAAGCGTGCCCGGTCGCTGGAGCTTTTCTCCGAAGTCGACACTTCGTCCACTTCCCGCGCCCTCTCCGCGTACGATTCGTTCGTGACAAAATACACGGCTTCTCACAGCGGGGATGTTCAGATGGGGATATACCGCTTAAAATCGCGCAACGCGGATCCTGCGGCAAGAATTCTCCTCGCGAAAAAAGTCCTCGAGGGGGGAGCCCGTGAAGATGTCCTGATGGATCTCGGCATGGCGGCCGAAGCGACGGGGGACATGGTAACGGCGGCGAACTCCTTCCGGGAGGTAGCGCAGTATTCACAGTCAGCCTATACGAACCGGGCGTTATACGAGCTGGGGAAAATTCAGATTCATGCCAAAAACTCCGACTCCGCGGCGGCGGAGTGGCGCAGGGTACTCGGGCGAAGCCTCATCGACCCCGCCACGGTATCCGCGGCGTCGGATCTGGCGGAGCTCGAATGGAATCAAAAGCATTACCCGGAAGCGATCGCTCTCTGGGAGCGCATGAGGGGCGATTTTCCGTACACTGCGGCTGCGGGCCGGGCCGAGGTCGAGTTGCCGGAGGCCTATGTTGCGAACGGCCAGTATGACGATGCGATAGCCTCGGTGGGGAGCGACACCTCGGATCGGGCAAAGATTGTGTTGGCAGCTGCTTACGAAAAAAAGGGGGACCGCAAGAAGGCCATATCTTATTATAGAAGTTATCTCCGGGAAGACCGGAAAGGCCCCTACGCGAGCGGGGCATTCTACGCGCTTGGGACCATCGCGCGAGCCGAAGGCAGGAAAGACCTCGCCTCGACATACTTCAGAGAAGCGGCCCTGCTCGGAGGAATGGAGGGTGTCACGAGAGACATTGCGGATCTCCTCTTTCAGACGGAGCAATACGGTGACGCCGCCCGCCAATACAGTGGGTTGGCAGACAGGGCAGACTCTTCGGAGCTGAAAACGTACTTCCGGGTTCGTGCGATCGTCGCCATGCTCCGGGCAGACAAACTTGCCGATGCCAGTAAATACAGTGACGAGACCGGTGTGGAAGACAGAACGGGGGAAATCCTGTATGAAACGGGGAACTACCATTACCGCAGGCAGGACTACGTACCGGCAAAAAAAGCGTTCGAAAAGCTGGCATCGGATTACCGCGACCAGAGGTATGGACCGTGGGGCGAATATTTTCTCGGAAAAATAGCCGAGGTCACGGGAAAGCTCGACGAGGCGGCGGACCGTTACGACCGGGTGCTGGAAAAGCATCCGACATCGGACGTCATTCCGAGGGTGCAGCTCTCGCTAGGGAACATGCACTTCAATGCCGAACGGTTCGACAGGGCGATAAAATATTACCAGCAGATTTCCGACAACCCGGGACAGGCAGGTGACATCCTCCCTTATGCCATGAACAACCTCATCGAGGCATACGAATCGCTGAATCTCTATGATGCGGCCCTCAAAACCGTACGCGACTACATAGAAAAATACCCGGCCGACGAAACCATCATCGACAAAAAAATCAAGCTCGGAACCCTCTACACAAAGGTCAGCTATTACGACCAGGCGGTCCTCCAGTTTCAGAACCTCCTCAACGAGGCGGGCAGCGGCCTCGAAGCCGAGATCCGGTATGATATCGGCGAGGCGTACTATTATAAGGGAGACTATCGGCAGGCCATACTTGAATTCCTGAAAGTCCCCTACCTCGTAGCGAAGCAGGGCAAAGTCAACTGGACCGCCACATCTCTTTACATGGCCGGGCAGGCGTACGAGAAAATGTCGAAATTCGAGGAGGCGATAGGAATGTACCAGCAGGTCATCGACCGTCCGGGGATCGATGCGACATTCAAAGCTGCGGCGAAAAAGGAAATCGATCGTGTGCGGACGATCATCAAAAAGGGATAAAAATGTTTGAGCGTGAGACGGAGAAAATAGCGGCCGTCGCGAGCGAACGGACGATCGGCTCGCGGAGCGCCGTGGCGATCAAAGATATCCTGGCTGCGGAGATCCCGCATCCGCTCAAGACATTCTTCCGCACGGATGTGGAATCGATGCTCCTCAGCGAAATTTCGTCGGGACGGAAGGGAAGCACGTTCGAGTACGGCCATCCCGAGGTGGAAAAACTTCAGGGGCAGATAAACTCGATACTCATCCCGCGGTATACGTTTCAGCGGGAGGATTTCCTCAAAAGGCTGGGGGATGCCATCCACCTCATGGTGAACTACCTCATACGGCCGCAGTGGACGCTGGTGAGCGTCATCTTCGAGCGAGACGACGTCATATCTGCGCCGACCCTTCTCAGCATGCTCAAGTATTTCGGCCCCTACGAATACATCAGGGATATTTCGAAGGAATACGTCCAGGAGAAATCGGCAGAAAATTTCTCCAGGGCGGAGTTCACAAAACTCGTCCGCGATATCGACCGTGCAAACGTCCGGCGAAAATCGGGGAGCGAGCTCGCGCGGGTCCTATCGCCGGTCTACGATTTCTTTGAATTCCCGGAAAAATCCCCGGAGTTCGCGATCCCATCCAAAGCCCTTTCGTTGTTTTTCAATGACAAAGGCCTGGGCGACGTCGCCGACAATTTTCAGTCGGACCGCGCGTTCACGCGCAGGGATCTTTCCGACATTCTCGAAGACATACGTCGAAAGCATGGGGCTTTTGAACCGGCCGAGCGCGTTCAACCCGGGAGGGCCGCGATCGGGCTCGCCGTGGGGGCTGACGACACGGTCCTCACCTCCAGGAAACCGTAGCGCGTCATGCTTCTCGATCAGGATTGTCCCGTCCGGGCTCACCCCGCGCCTTAACCATGTTCATCGATCAGGCCACGATCCATGTGCGGGCGGGGAGGGGTGGAAACGGAGTGATAAGCTTCCGGCGGGAAAAATTCATTCCGAAGGGCGGTCCGGACGGCGGCAACGGGGGAAGCGGGGGGAGCGTCGTCATCCGTGCGGACCGTCAGCTCACGACCCTCATGGATTTCCGCTACCGCCGGAACTATGCAGCCCGGGACGGTGAGAACGGCATGGGGGCAAAGAAGACGGGGAAATCCGCGGACGACATCGTCATCAAAGTGCCCACGGGGACACTGGTGATGGATGCCGGATCAGGCAAAACGCTGGGAGACCTCATCGAAGAAAAACAGGCGATCACAGTGGCGCGCGGGGGGAAGGGGGGGAGGGGAAACTGGGAATTTGCCACGTCGACGAACCAGGCGCCTCGGATTGCGACCCCCGGCACGTCGGGGGAGGAGAGAACCATCCAGCTCGAACTGAAACTGCTTGCGGATGTCGGGCTGGTCGGCTTTCCGAACGCCGGGAAATCCACACTCATCTCTCGCATCAGCGCCGCGAGGCCGAAAATTGCGGACTATCCCTTCACGACCCTCATCCCGAACCTGGGCATCGTCCGGTATGGGGAGGCACGGAGCTTCGTCGTAGCCGACATGCCGGGGCTGATCCGGGGGGCTCATGAAGGGCGTGGTCTGGGGATACAATTCTTAAAACATATTGAAAGGACGAAAGTCCTCGTGTTCATCATCGACGTTCAGGAAAAAATCCGGGAACAGTACGACACCCTTATCGAGGAATTGGGGTCTTTCAGCAAGAAGCTCGTTTCGAAACCTCAGATCGTGGCCATCTCGAAAATGGACATCAAAGATGCCGAAACCGGCAAACCGAAATTTCCCCGGAAAATCCCCGTCGTGCAGTTCTCCTCCGTGACGGGAGAGGGACTCGACAAGCTCCTCGAGCTCATCTGGAAAAAACTCTCACGGAAAAACTGAAACCCATGGGCAGGGCCTTCGAATTCAGGCGGGCGCGCAAGGAAAAGCGGTGGGGAAAGATGGCGGTCGCCTTCACAAAACTCAGCAAGGAGATCACCCTTGCGGCGAAGCGGGGAGGCGCGGACCCTTCGGCGAATCTCCGGCTGAAGGTAGCCATCGACAGCGCCCGGGCGGAGAACATGCCGAAAGACAAGATAGAAGCGGCCATTCGCCGGGCCACCTCCAAAGAGGCGGCGATAGAAGAGATCACATACGAGGGCTACGGACCGCACGGCGTGGCCATCGTCGTCGAGGCGGCGACGGACAACCCCACGCGGACGGTAGGAAACCTCCGGAGCTACTTCACGCATGCGGGGGGAAGCCTGGGGACCACCGGATCGGTCGACTTCCTTTTCGAACGGGTTGGACTCATCGAATTTGAGTCTGCGGGTGCCCCGCTTGACGAGCTGGAGCTTGAGCTCATCGATCACGGCGCGACCGAATTTTCCGCGGAGGGAGAGATCGTGGCGGTCACGACCGAAATTGCTGATTTCTCCGGCATGCAGCAGGTCCTTGAAAAGAAGAACCATAAAATCAGAAATGCGTCCCTGCAGCGCCTTCCGATCTCTCCGGTTGAGATGAGCGGCGAGAAACTCAATGAAGTGACGGAACTGATCGAAAAACTTGAGGAAGACGAAGACGTCCAGGCCGTTTACCACACCCTGAAGTAGCCGCGAGACGCGACTCGCCGCCACCCTGCTTTAACCACAGACACCCGCACCCCCCTCCCCCACCCGGCGACCGGGAAAAACTGCAAGCGTTAAAACCTTCATCAGGTGAAGTGATAGTCAGCACGGATCGGGGTTTCCGAGCGGGAACATTTCCGCTGCCCATGGAGTAGACCTGATATCACATCACTGGAGGTTTCTATGAAAACCCTCATCGTCATACTCATGGGGATTGCGAATGCGGCGGCGATGTCCCTTCCCCCGCCTGAAAACAGCATCCATTTTCAGGGACAGCTCAATACGACATGCCTATCCAGTCGTGGCGGCACGGTTTATCTGCACATTGACGTCGTCGCCACGTCGGAGTACCAGAGGCCGGAGCGAAGGCGTCAGCCGATGAACCTGTCGGTGGTGCTCGACCGCAGCGGCTCGATGGACGACGAGCGCAAAATCGAGTATGCGAAACAGGCCATCTATTCGCTGATCGACAGGCTCTCGTCTGACGATTACTTCTCGCTCACTATCTACGACGACCAGGTGGAGACCATCATACCGTCGGGTCGGCTCACGGACCGCTCGCGGATAAGGGAGCTGGTACGCGAGATATATCCCCGGGGGGCGACGAACCTGGGAGGGGGTCTGGAAGAGGGTTTCCGCCAGTGCAATTACCGGAGCGGGTACATCAACCGGGTCATCCTCATATCGGACGGGCTTGCGAACCGGGGAATCACAGACCCTTACGAATTGAACCGGATGGCGAGCCGGTACAGGGACCAGTCGATATCCCTGAGCGCGATCGGGGTGGGGCTCGACTTCAACGAAAACCTCATGCTCGGGCTGGCGGAGCACGGCGGTGGAAACTATTACTTCATCGAAAGCCCTGCCCAGTTCGCATCAATCATGGACCGGGAATTCAGGGGATTATCCTCCGTCGTCGCCCAGAATGCGTCCATTGAACTCTCCCTTGGCGACGGCGTTTCCCTTGCGGACGTCATCGGATGCCGGAGAGACCGGGATGGGACCATATTCCTTGGCGACCTCTATGCGGGCGAGCACCGCGAGGTCACGGTGGAGCTCCGGATCGGTGAAGGGAGGGGGCGGCGGCACGTAGCAACCGCAAGACTCATCTGTGGGAAAGATCCTCCCCGTGAGCGGGGCAGATTTTCGGTTGAAATCCGGCACAGCGACGTCGCCGCGGAGATTCAGAAGGGAATCGACTGGGACGTGCAGGGAAAGACGGACGTTGCGTTGTCGACCAGAAACGTAGAGCGCGCCATGGACGCTCTTGACAAGGGGAACAGGGATGAAGCCGCCCGTGAGTTGAAGGATGCAAAGGGCCTCCTCAATTCATCGGGGGCAAGAGAAGCAAGTCCGGCAACGGCACCGGTGATCGGCAAGCAACTCGAGGAACTGGGCCAGTACGAGCGGGCGCTCACAGCGCCTGGTGCCGACGCCCGTAAAGTTAAGAAGTCGATCCAGTACGAGAACTACAAACAACAGAAAAAGAAGGACTAGTCCAGGGCCCGTCGCGGGGGACAACAGCGCCCCCGCGACGGCGTCTTTCCAACCCCCCGGTGAAAACCCCCATCCCGCTCTAATCTCGACGCCGGTACGTCACACCATCCGATATTCCTCTTTGAAAGGGGGAGGAATTTGCGTATCTTTTTTGAATCCTGACCCATCACAAGGCTTGCCGATGACCATATTTGGTGAAATCGAAAGCAGAGATCACGAGCAGATAGTTTTCTGCTCCGACAAGAAATCACACTTGCGAGCGATCGTCGCGATCCACAACACGGCTCTTGGGCCTGCGCTCGGCGGGGCGCGCATGTGGACATATGCGACGGATGAAGATGCGCTCGGGGACGCCCTCCGCCTCTCGCGCGGGATGACATACAAGGCGGCGGTCGCGGGATTAAACCTCGGGGGGGGCAAGGCGGTCATCATCGGCGATCCGAACAAAGACAAAACGGAAGCCTTATTCCGGACTTACGGGAGATTCGTGGAAGGATTGGCGGGGAGATACATCACGGCGGAAGATGTCGGCACGAGCGTGCAGGACATGGAATGGGTACGGATGGAGACCAAGTACGTCACCGGAATTGACCGAGCGCTGGGGGGAGGGGGCGATCCCGCCCCGGTAACCGCGTTCGGCGTTTACCACGGAATCAAAGCCTGCGTCAAGCAGCTGACGGGCAGCGACTCGCTGGAAGGGAAAAAAATAGCTGTCCAGGGAGCGGGGCATGTCGCCAGTCATCTGTGCGACCACCTGGCCAAGGAGGGAGCGAAAATCATCCTCACCGACCTTTACGAATCGAAGGCCAGGGCGGTCATCGAAAGAACGAAGGCGCGGTATGTCCAACCGGACACGATCTACGACGCGGATGCGGACATATTCTGTCCGTGTGCCCTGGGGGGCATACTGAACGACAAAACCATCCCGAGGCTCAAAGTCGCCATCGTCGCCGGGGGTGCGAACAACCAGCTCGAGGACGAGAAGCGGGACGGCGCGATGCTCACCAAGCGGGGCATCATGTATGCGCCGGACTATGCCATTAATGCGGGGGGATTGATGAGCGTTGCAAGCGAGCTGGAGGGGCATGCGCACGAACGGGCGATGAAGCAGGCTGAGGGAATTTTCGAGACCATCTCGAAAATCTTCACCCTGGCGACGGCGCAAAAAATCCTCACCTTTGAGGCATCCAACCGGCTTGCGGAGGAGCGCATCGCGCAGATCGGACAGATCAGGAAGCTCTATGCGGGCAGATCGGATTTTGACGGAAGCGTGGGGCACGCCAAAAACCATGGCTAGGCCATGATCTACCGCCGTCGAATGGTTCGTGAGAAAGCCCTTCAGGCTCTCTACGCCTACGAGATCTCCCGCGATCCGATCTCCGATGTCATTGAGAACATTTTTGGGGAATTGAAAAATCACCGGGAGGACTTCGAGTTCGCGAAAAAACTCGTCACCGAGGTCGTCCAGCATCAGGACGAGGTCGAAGAGCACATCAAGCGAACCGTCACTCACTGGGAATTCGACCGTATCGCGCTGGTGGACAGGATGCTCCTCCGGATGGGAATCTGCGAGATGCTCTACTTCCCCGACATACCGCCGAAAGTCACCATCAACGAACTCATCGAGGTGGCGAAAGTCTTCAGCACGGCCAAGAGCGGAAAATTCATCAACGGCGTGCTGGATGCGATCCGTGAAAACCTGATGGCCGCGCAGAGCATCAAAAAGACAGGGCGGGGGCTTCAGAACCACTCGCAGCCCCGCGAGCCCGAGAAGAAAAAGCCGGCCAGGGGCGGGTGATGGCGGGGGGTGGGGAATCGGGACGTCTTCGCATCTTCGCCTGGACGCTCTTCGATTTTGCCAACACGGCTTTTTCGGTCATCATCGTCACCGTCATCTACTCGCGTTATTTCACCAGCCATGTGAGCGGGGGGAGGCGGTGGCTTTGGGGGCTTGCGGTCAGCCTCTCGATGATCATCGCGGCCATCCTCTCGCCGCCTCTAGGAGCTGCAGCGGATTTTTCGAGCAACCGGAAAAAATACCTCCTCTTCTTCACCCTCCTTTCTGTCATCGCCACGGCCTCGCTCTACTTCGTCCGGGAGGGGATGGTCGCGGCGGGCGTCGTCCTTTTCATCCTGGCGAACATCGGATTTGAGGGCGGGCTCGTCTTCTACGACGCCTTCCTTCCGGGCATCACATCGCCGCAAAGATACGGGAGGGTTTCGGGTTATGGATTCGCGATGGGGTACCTGGGGGCGCTGGCGGTTCTTCTCATCATCAACCTCATACTCCCCGACGCATCGCATCCGGACTATCTGTTTTTCGTAAGAATCTCGTTCGTCGTCGCGGCCGCATTTTTCATGATATTCTCCGTCCCGATGTTCGTCTTTGTGCCGGAGCCGAAGCGTTCCCGCCCCGGGGTTAATTATATACGGGCGGGGATGGCGGAGTCGGTCCGGACCATGAAGTCCGTCTTCGTGCGGAAGGAGCATCCTGACGTCGCCCGGTTCCTCGTCTCCTTCTTCATTTACAATGACGGCATCCTCACCGTCATCGCCTTTGCCGCACTATTTGCCGAGCACATCCTGGGCATGACCGACAAGGAAATCATCATCTTCTTCGCCGTCGTGCAGACGAGCGCTGTCCTGGGATCGGTCGTCTTCGGATACATCACAGACCGGATCGGCCCGAAGCGGACCATCGTCATCACGCTCATACTCTGGGTTGGGATATGCATCGGGGCCTACTTCGTGACGACGGTCAGCTTCTTCTACATCGTCGCCATGGCGGCCGGCGTGGCGATCGGTTCAAGCCAATCGGCGAGCAGGAGTTTCATGGCTCTTCTGACCCCGAAGGAGCGCGAGGCGGAATTTTTCGGATTTTACGACGGCCTCTGCGGGAAGGCGAGCGCGGTCGTCGGGCCCTTCATTTACGGCGTCATCGCGGACCTCACCAGCGAGAGGTGGGCGGCGCTGGCGATCGGCAGCTTTTTCCTTGCGGGATTGGTCATATTGCAGGGAGTCAATCAGCCGCGCGCCGACACACGTTAAAAAAATTTCAGCATTTTGACAGACAGAATTTTCCTATATTGCTAAAAGTCATGAAAACATTTTTGGCCCTTATCCTTGTTCACGCACTTGCCATCGCAGCGGGAAGACCGGCGGCAAACGACTACGTCAAGGCCGAAATATCTCTTGCCACGAAGGGGATGAAGGTGGGCGGGGCGGGGGAGCTTGTCATACGGCTCACGCCGAAGCCCGGGATCCACGTCAACGTCGTGCCGCCGATGAGCATCAAACTCGACGAGGGGCAGGAATTCCGGGCAAGCGGGAATCTACAGTATACGGCCGTCGCAAAAGACACCACCAGAATCCTCGACGCGACGAAACCAATACGCCAGTCCCTCCTCGTATCTGGCAGCGCCAGGCCGGGGCGATACACCCTTAAAGGCACATTAACTTATTATTACTGTTCCGATGCGGACGGGTGGTGCAGCAGATTCCGGCAGCCCATCGGGCTGGACGTAGCCGTAAGGCGCTAGATGCAGAAGGCATATTTCATATCGGATGTTCACCTGGGACTCGAGGAGCCACAGCGCGAGAAGGCGAAGGAGAAGCGGCTTTTGGAGTTTCTTGAAAAAGTCAGGGATGACGGGGGTCAGCTCTTTATCGTCGGCGACCTTTTCGACGCCTGGATCGAGTACAGAACCGTCGTTCCGAAGGGATCTCACCGCGTGCTCACGAAGCTTGAGAGCCTCACGGAGTCGGGCGTCCAGGTCCATTATCTTGCCGGAAACCACGACTTCTGGATGCGTGACCACTTCCGCGAGCTGGGAATGAAAATTCACAGAGATGCGTTTGAGATAACGGTGAACGGCAAGAGAGTGTACATCCATCACGGAGACGGGCTTGCAGCCAACGACGCCGGGTACCGGATTCTGAAGAAAATCCTGCGCAACAGAGCTGCCATATGGCTCTACGGTTGGATCCATCCCGACATCGGGATAAAAATCGCCAGGAGCTCCTCGAAGCAGAGCCGATCCTATACCTCGGCGAAGGATTACGGCGAGAGAGACGACATGAGAACATTTGCCGCCCGGAAAATCTCGGAAGGGTGCGACATCGTTGTCATGGGTCACCGGCATCAGCCCTGCGAACTGCAGATTGGAAGGGGAAAGTACATCAACCTTGGGGACTGGATAACGCACAACACATTTGCGGAAATGAACGGCGGGGAAATCGCCTTACGGCAGTGGGCAGATGAACGACATCCTCAGGAAGCATAAAACCCTCATCGCGGGGGGAGGAATTGTCGTCCTCCTCGGCGTGATCTACGGAATCTACCTGATATCCGGGCTACCCTCGCTCGAGCAGCTTGAGAACCCCAGGCCGGAGCTGGCGACCAAAGTCTACTCGGCGGACGGGGAGTTGCTCGATCAGTTCTATATAAAAAACCGGTCGCGCGTATCTCTGAAGGACCTGTCGCCCGAGCTCGTCAACGCACTCATCGCGACCGAGGACAAGAATTTTTATGTCCACTGGGGAGTAGACCTGCCCCGGTTCCTGCGTGCGATGATAAAAAACACACTCACGCTCCACCTGCGCGAGGGGGCGAGCACCATCACCCAGCAGCTGGCCCGCAACCTGTATGACCTCAAGGGAGCGAATGAATCCCTTTTCGGCAAGGTGACGAGGAAAATACGGGAATTCATCACCGCCATACAAATCGAGCGGAACTACACCAAGGAAGAAATCCTGGAAATGTACTTCAGCGTCTCGTACTTCGGGAGAAGCGCGTATGGGATACTGTCGGCATCTCAGATATACTTCGGCAAGACCCCGGCACAGCTCAGCCTGGCGGAAAGCTCGTTACTCATTGGTCTCCTCAAGGGTCCCGGGACGTACGATCCGTTCCGGCACATGCAGCGATCCATCGGCCGGAGAAACACCGTACTCTCGCAGATGGTCAAGTACAATTTCATAAACGAAAAACAGGAGGAGGAGGCGAGGAACGATCAGCTCGAATTCCTCCCTGAGGACCAGCACCTGGCGGCGGGCATTGCCCCCCATTTCGTTGAATGGATTCGGCAGCAGCTCCTTCAAAAGGCGGACAAATACGGATTCGACATCTACCGTGACGGGCTCTCTGTCTACACCACACTCGACAGCCGGATGCAGAAATATGCCAACCGGGCGGTCGAGGAGCATCTTTCCCCCTTTCAGACCGACTTCCGAAAGCAATGGGACTGGAAGGCCCACCGGAAAGAGCTGAGCGGAGTCATCTCGGATGCGATACGCAACAACGATTCCTACCGGGATGCGGAGACATCCAGGGAAAGGGACAGCATTGCACGGTCCCTCAGGCGAAAGCCGGCATTCGTCGACTCCGTCAAAAGAATCGGGACAAAGATCGAAGTGGGATTCGTTGCCATGGACCATTCGAGCGGGAACATCGTCGCGATGGTGGGGGGATCCGACTTCAAGAACTTTAAATACGGATTGAACCACGTGACGCAGATAAAGAGGCAGCCGGGGTCGGCATTCAAGGCATTCGTCTACACGGCGGCGGTGGACAACGGCTATCCCCCCTGTTTCGAGATCTTGAATCAGCCTGTGACGCTCATGATGGCGGATGGGAAGAGGTGGGCGCCGGAAAACTTCGACCATTCATTTGGCGGGAAATACACCTTAAGGGACGCGCTCAAATATTCGATCAACCTCGTCGCCATAAGGACGGTGATGGAGCTGGTGCCTGTCACAAAAGTAGTCGAATATGCGGAGCGGATGGGAATCAAGACCCCCTTGCCGCCCTATGAATCGCTGGCCATCGGAACGGGGGAAGTCCAGCCTCTGGAGATAACGGCGGCGTACGGAGTTTTCCCGAACGAAGGAGTCTATGTAGAGCCGATCTCGATCCTCAAAATCGAAGATAAGGATGGAAACCTCATAGAAGAAAACCAGCCTTCGCGGCGCGAAGTATTGAGCAAGGAGACAGCTTACCTGATGACCTCCATGCTTGAGGGAAACGTCAACGGCGGAACGGGCGGGCAGGTAAGGAGATACTATGCGTTACCGGCCGCGGGAAAAACAGGGACCACGCAGGAATACGCGGATGCGTGGTTCGTGGGATTCACCCCTCAGCTCACGGCGGGGGTGTGGGTAGGTTTCGACAACAAGGCTATACACTTCACGACCACCGACGGCCAGGGGGGGCATGCGGCTGCGCCAATCTGGGGCCGGTTCATGAAATACGTCTACGACGACCCGAACATCGGCATGCCGTTAAAATACTTTGTCCAGCCGGACGGCATCGAGAGAGACACCATTTGTGTGGAGACAAAGAAAATAGCGACGCCCTACTGTCCGGAGCGCACCGAGGAAGTCTTCAATAAAAAATACCCTCCCGGGAGATGCCAGAAGCACACCAGCTGGCACTGGAATGACGGAGATACGAAAAACTCGATTAACTTCTAGGGCCTGGCCCCAGGAATTCAGCCTTCGAGTTCGGAGGTAAAAATGTCGTCATCGGCGGTAACCCGGACAGGTTCATCCTTCAGCATCCGGAGCAATGCCGCGACGGGAATAGCCACGAGAGCGGTAATCGCGGCCCATTTCAGCAAAGTCTTCATATGATTGTCGTTATCCACACAGGTCCCCTTTCACACACCAAGCTACAAAGTCGCGCCGGATCTTGAGGTGACTGGAATCACGCTCCCGGGCGGGTGGGGGTAGGGGGCGAGGAGAGGATAGTCTGGAGCCGGTAGATCAGATACTCGAATTCGAACGGTTTCGTGATATACTCTGCCACCCCCTCCTGGCGGGCGGCGGTTTCGGCCTGCAGATTATTGAAGGCGGTCAGAAAAACGACCGGAATCCCGGTAAACCCTTCCATCTTTCGGACCATTTTGTAGAAATCGAACCCGTCGATCCCGGGCAACTTGATATCGGCCAGAATAAGGTCGGGCGGAGTTTGCTTAAGCGCCTTGAGCGCATCTTCTGCCGTCGACGTTGCAATCACGGAATAGCCCCGGTCGCGGAGCACCTGTCCGAGAGTGGAGAGCAGCTCCTGCTCATCCTCGACAAACAGAATCGTCTTTTGATTAGTCACGAACCCGATGTAATTGTGTCATCTCTTCAATTTCAATATAGCTGGAATGGCGAGGAAAGTCAATCCTGCCCGGCTAAACTGTTGCGGACAATGGAGTTGACTTTAGACAGCGGAGTGGGTAATTTACGCCAGCGTACGTGAAAATTTTTCAAATCCTCACGGGAAACACCAGATGAAAAAAATCAGCCACGGCGAAGTCATCTATCCGGCCGAAAGTGTCCTCAGCCGGGCGAGAATCAAAGACTGGGAGGCGACTGCCGAGGGTGCGTTGAAGGACATGGAGGCCTTTTGGGCGAGGGAGGCTGAGGAGCTCGAATGGTACGAAAAGTGGTCTAAAATACTCGATGAGAGCAAGAAACCCTTCTACCAGTGGTTCATCGGTGGAAAAGTCAACATCGTCCACAACTGCCTAGACAGGCACCAGCGCACCCAGCGGAAAAACAAGCTTGCGTTCATCTGGGTAGGGGAAAACAACGATGTCCGGACCTACTCATACTTCGCCCTCAACCGCGAGGTGATACAATTCGCAAACGTCCTGAAGGCGATGGGGGTCCGCAAGGGAGACAGAATCACCATCTACATGCCCAGAATTCCCGAAATAATCATTGCCATGCTGGCCTCGGCGAAAATCGGTGCGGTCCACTCGGTCGTCTACGGCGGATTCAGCGTCGATGCGCTGCAGGGAAGGATTGCTGACTCTGAATCACGGGTCATCGTCACAGCCGACGGCGGCTACATGAACGGGAAAGTCGTCGAGCTCAAAAAAACCGTGGACGACGCCCTAAAAACATGCCCCTCGGTAGAGACCGTGATCGTCGTCCAGCGCACGAAACACGGAGTCAGAATGGAATCGGGGCGGGACCACTGGTATCACGACCTTATCAAACTCCCGATTGCGGACGGAAAATGTCCGACAGAAATCCTCGATGCGGAAGACCCCTTGTACCTCCTGTACACATCGGGGACCACGGGAAAGCCGAAGGCCATCCTGCACACACATGGCGGCTACATGGTCGGGATACACACCACCCTGAAATACGTCTTCGATCTCACGGATGAAGACCGCTGGTGGTGTGCGGCGGATCCGGGATGGGTGACGGGGCACTCGTACATCGTCTACGGCCCCTTGCTACTCGGGGTCACCTCCTTCATGTACGAAGGTGCGCCCACATATCCTTATCCAGACCGCTGGTGGGGGCTCGTCGAAAAATACGGCATCAACGTACTTTACACCGCCCCGACTGCGATCCGCGGCCTTATGAGGTTTGGCGAGTCATGGCCCGAAAAACACGATCTCTCCTCCCTCCGGCTACTCGGCTCCGTGGGAGAGCCCATCAACCCCGAGGCCTGGAAGTGGTATCACCGGGTCATCGGGAAGGAACGATGTCCCATCATGGACACATGGTGGCAGACCGAGACGGGAATGTTCATGATCACGCCAACGCCGTCGGTCCCGCTGAAACCGGGATCGGGAACACGGCCATTCTTCGGCCAGGAGGCGGACATCCTTGATGAGCAGGGGAAACCGGTAAAAGACGGGGAGGAGGGATACCTTGTCCTTAAGAGGCCGTGGCCGGCGATGCTGAGGACAGTCTATAAAGATCCGGAGAGATACATCTCCCAGTACTGGAGCCGTTTCCCGGGAAAATACATGACCGGGGATTCCGCAAAGAGGGACGGCGACGGATACTTCTGGATCATCGGGCGTGTAGATGACGTCCTGAAAGTTTCGGGGTACCGGCTCGGGACTGCGGAAGTCGAGAGCGCGCTCGTGAGCCATCCGGCTGTTGCGGAGGCGGCGGTCATCGGCCTGCCCCACGAAATCAAGGGACAGTCGATCCATGCCTACTGCATCTTGAGATCCGGGCATGCGCCCAGCGATCCTCTTGCCGAGGAACTGAGGCAGCATGTCGGGTCACACCTGGGGCCCATAGCCAAGCCGGAGAAAATCACCTTCGTCGACAAACTCCCGAAGACACGCTCCGGGAAAATCATGCGAAGAGTCTTGAAGGCGAGGGCGCAGGGGCTTTCCGAGGGAGACATCTCCACCCTGGAAGACTAGGCGCCGATGTCCGGGAGTTCAGGGAGGCTGGACAGGCGAAACACCATCCTCCTCATATCGGAGGGCGTCTTCTTCCTCATGGGGGCATCGCTCATCTCATCCCAGACAGTACTTCCGGCGCTCGTCACGCGGCTTGGGGGTGGCAGCATTGCGGTCGGTGCGCTCGGAGTCCTCACATGGGTTGGCCTCTTCCTCCCCCAAATATTCGCGGCCCGGATCACTCAGACCCTAAGGTGGAAACAGCCATGGTCGGTCTGGGTAGGGCTGGCGCAGAGACTCATCGTCCTCGCGATGGGAATTGGGTCCCTCACCCTGAGCAATTCGAGACCGGGGATAATCCTGGTAGTCCTCCTGATGCTGGTCGGCCTTAACCAGCTACTCATGGGGGTTGCAACGCCCGGATGGTTCGACATGTATGCGAAGCTCACGAGGCTGGAGAGACGCGGCCGGATTGCCGGGATAAAGAATGCATTTGCAGGAGCCGGGTCATTCGCGGCAAGCTTCCTCCTCACATGGCTTCTGGGATTTAAATTCCCCCAAAACTACGCGTTCGCGATCCTCGGGGCATTCATCCTTCAGATCATCTCAACTTTTCTGCAGAAGGAACTTGTCGAGGAACATCCCAGCGAGACGCTGCCGAGGCAGCCGACGGTCTCTTTCCTCCGAGACGTACGAAGCGTCTTGAGCTCCAACGACCGGTTCCGCTCATTCATTCGGGCGTCGATATTCCTCGTGCTGGCGACTATGCCCCTCAGCTTCTTCACCGTCTACGGTTTGGAAAAATTCCGTCCGGAGGAAAGCGTGGTGGGAGAATTCACCGCCACGATGGTACTGGGTCAGATCCTCGGAGCCGTCGTGACCGGGTACATGGCGGACAGGTGGGGGAACAAGCTGGCCCTGATTTGTTCCGCCTCCTCGATGGGCCTCGCAAGCATCCTTGCAATGTCGGCCCCTTCGATAAAAATCTTCATGATCGTTTTCCTCCTCGTCGGCATAAATCTCGGCTCCGAGGTAATGATACGGTACAATCTGGCCATCGAGTACGGCCCGGTCGAGCGGCGTTCGACATATGTCGGGCTCACCAACACGCTCCTCGCTCCCTTCTATCTGAGCGGATTCATTGCGGCATGGGTGGGAGGCACTCTCGGGTACCGCGTCCTCTTCGGGGTGGGAGGAACCTGTTCGGCGGCAGGAGTTCTTTATCTCATCATGCGGGTGAAGGACCCGCGCGCTGTAACCTAGCATCCCGGCGGCATCGACGGGCGCAAAGTTTCGAACCCCTAGTTCAACAAAAAGTTCTTCATGAACATCACCGTCGCGTAGAACTGGTAATCCTGATTTTTCTTCTTTGCAAAGCCGTGCCCTTCGTCGCTTGCGAGCAGGAACCACACTGGCGTGTGCTGCTGCTTCAGGGTGGTCACCATCTGTTCGGCTTCCGTATAGGGCACCCTCGGGTCATTTTTCCCCTGCACGACGAACATCGGCTTCGACACATTGCGGGCTTTATTTAAGGGCGCGATTTTTTCGAGAAACGCCCGCATCTTCGGGTCACGTTCGTCGCCGTACTCCACCCGTCTGAGATCGCGCCTGTACGCCTCCGTGTGTTCAAGAAAGGTCACAAGGTTCGTGATCCCCACGACAGGAAGAGAGCAGCGGATCTTGTCGTCATAGGTCGTCGCGACGGCGAACGTCATGAACCCTCCGTAGCTCCCCCCAGTCACCATAATCCGGTCGCCGTCGAGGTCGGGCTGCTGTTTGATCCAGGCAATGAGGGCGCCGATATCGTGATAGGAATCCTCCCTCTTAAAGCCATTATCGAGCTTCAGAAAACTCTTGCCGTAGCCTGAGGAGCCGCGGACATTGGGGAAAATAACAGCCGCGCCGAGTTCGTTGAGATAATAATTAGTTCTCCCGAGGAACCCCGGGCGGAACTGGCCTTCGGGACCGCCGTGGATATTAATAATGACGGGGTGCTTTCCCGAAAATTTTGGAGCGGGCCTGTAAAGAAAGCCGGAGATCATTTTCCCGTCGAATGATTTCCACGTTACAAGATCCGGCTGGGAAAAATTCTCCACATTCAGGCCGCCGGTTTCGCTGAAAGTCCAGCGTTCGAGCTTCTGGGCGGCAAGGTCGATCGAATACACGTCTGCGGAGGAGGTCGCGGAGCTCATATTGAACGCGAGCATTGAGTTATCGGAATGAAACTGAAGCCCGGAGACGATGCCGGCAGGAAGCTTCGGGATTGGGAGTTCCTTCCTGGTGAGCAGGTCCATCACATGCAGAATGCTCAGCCCATTCTCATTTGTCGTGAAGGCGATAGTCTTCCCATCGTCGGTGATATCAAATTCGTCCACATCCCAGTGAATCGTTTCGGTAAGATAATCATGCTTACCCGTTTTCAGGTCAACGTAAGCAAGCCGGAGAAACTCAGATTCGCGATCGGTCACGGTATAGAACCCCTTGCCGTCCTTGGAGAACCGGGCGCCCTGGTAGGAGACCTCTTCCCCTTTCTTCTGCGGCGTCAGCATCGATTTCTTTCCCGTCCTCGCGTCGAAGAGCCAGATATAGGACTCGTTGGCTGACACCGTCCGTTCGGCGAGAATCGATGTACCATCTTCCGACCAGTCCGAGGGAGACCACGCTTCCCCGTCGCTCAACTGGGCGAGAATCGAATCCGACTTCGGATTCATCGGGTCGGTGATATAAAAATCAGTATCTTTTCCGTTCCGGCGGGTAGAGCCATAGACCATCCTTGCGCCGTCCCTGGACCACACCCCGAGAGAATTCCGGGATTTGCCATCGGTGAGAAGCGTAACGTCGCCCGTTGCGATATCGAACCTGTAATTCTGATACCACTCCCCTCCCCCGACGTCCTTGCTGAAAAGGAAATACCCTTCCCGCTTCGGGTTGAACGAGGCACCGAGGACTCGGTCGGCAAAAAAAGTCATCTGTGTGCGGGCGCCCCCGGGAAATTTTACATAGTGAACCTGCGGCACGTCGGCGAAGCGTGTTGAAATCAGCATCTCATGCTTGGAGGGATGCCAGCTGAGGAACGATGCGCCCCGGAATTCCGTATAACGGCCGACGTCCTGTGCAATCTTCGATGGAATCGGAGGGATCCCGTCCGCCTTCAGATTCTCGGCGGGAAGAATATCGGCAATCTGGGCAAAGGAATTTGAGGCAAGAAAAATGGTTAGGACAGCGATCAAACGTCTCATGGATGGCTCCTTTCGGGGGTTATAGACTCTGACGATGCGACCGGAAGATAATAATTCTGGATACTAACTCAAAGGGGAAAGCTTTCTGAGATTGAGATGGATATCGCCAGAATGAACGCACAGGGACTGAGGACAAAGGCGATCGCCGACAAGCTCATGATGAACGACCTCACAGTCGAAAAGAAGCGTGAAAACATCATGGGGAAATGGACCCTAGAGTCAATAGCAAATGTTGTGTAAATATTTCAAGCGGCGATCCGCACCTTTCGTTTGTGTGATTTGGACTTAAATGCTTCGATGGTTTGAGCAACGAGCCGGTATCCATGCAGGCGATG
>JACXTT010000498.1_pt1 | contig 66611 bp, 58 predicted proteins | sample 9270951 | NCBI WGS metagenome assembly JACXTT01 (sample SAMN15532306, study PRJNA645909) | rock metagenome | isolation source: weathered quartz diorite | place: Puerto Rico | collected 2017-06-21 | reverse complement strand
GGCGGCGCCTTCTTCGGCGTTCAGCAGCTCCACGCGCAGGACGTCGCCCTGCTGAACGCGGTACTGCTTGCCGCCGGTCTTGATGACTGCGTAACTCATGGGAATATCCCTTCTGTCGTTATTCTCTTGGGTTCGCCACGCCGAAATCGGCACTGGCGAACTCGGGAGTATAGCGGGCCTTTCGGGCGCTGGTCAATTACTGACCACTCGCGCCGTCAGGCCCTGCCCGTCACGACTCACTGGCCGCCCTGGGCAGGGGCCGTCTGACCGGGCGCCTTGGCCGGTGCCGCCTTGGCATCGGACTGCGCCGGAGCCTTGCTATCCGCCTTGGCCGGCGCCTTGGTCGCCGGCTTCTTGGCCGCGGGCTTCGCCGGCGCCTTCTTGGCGGGCGTCTTGGCCTTGGACTTGGCCGGGGCCTTGGCGGCCGGCTTGGCCGGGGCGTCCTCGGCCTCGTCGTCCGCCGCCTGCGCTCCCACCGCCGCCGCGCCCAGGGCCGGGGCGGTCGCCGCTACCTTGGAGGGGCAGCGGCCGCTGGCATCCAGGCTACCCTTCTGCTTGAGCTCGGCGATCAGCTGGTCGCTGCGCTCCTGGCTCCACTGGCGCCCGGCCTGGTTGGCCTCGGCCATGGTGGTGGGCATCTCGTTGATGACCTTCTGGCCCAGCGGGGAGCGGTAGAACTTCAGCAGGCCGTCCAGCTCGTCGGCGTTGAAGTGCTTCTGGTAGACGGGCACCAGGCGACCGATGAACTGCTGGGTGGCGTTGGCATCCATGTAGTTCTGCCAGTACTCGGCCGGCACGCACGGCAGCGACTGCTGCATCGTGGTCACCGCCTGGTAATTCATCTGGCTCAGCATCTTGCCCACGCCGACGACGTCCATCAGCTGGCGAACCTGGGCCTCGCTGGCCGGTCCGGAGGCGGCCAGCGCCTGCGCGCCCGCCATTGCAAGCGCCAGGCCGGCGCCCCATCTCATCCACTTAAGCATCCGCACTCTCTATCGAATCCAAGCCGGGGCCGGTCGAGCCCAAAGAGCCTATTTAGCCATAGTCCGCCCGGTCTTCCCTGAAGATCGACGGCCGGGCGTCAGGCGGGCAATAACTAACCTGGTTGGTTTGATATAGTGCAGTTTTTCCCTTTCCCCCACCTTCCCGGGCGACATGGACACCATCCGCATCCGCGGTGCGCGCACGCACAACCTCAAGAACATCGACCTGGACCTGCCCCGTGACCAGCTGATCGTGATCACGGGTCTCTCCGGCTCCGGCAAGTCCTCGCTGGCTTTCGACACCATCTATGCGGAAGGCCAGCGCCGCTACGTCGAGTCGTTGTCGGCCTACGCCCGGCAATTCCTCTCGATGATGGAAAAGCCGGACGTCGACCACATCGAAGGTCTCTCGCCGGCCATTTCCATCGAGCAGAAGTCCACCTCGCACAACCCGCGCTCCACCGTGGGCACGATCACCGAGGTGTACGACTACCTGCGCCTGCTGTATGCACGCGTCGGTACTCCGCGCTGTCCCGACCACGGCATCCCGCTGGAAGCACAGACGGTGAGCCAGATGGTGGACAGCACGCTCGCGCTCGATCCCGAGAAGCGCTTCATGCTGCTCGCACCGGTGATCCGCGAGCGCAAGGGCGAGCACGTGCAGGTGTTCGACCAGTTGCGCGCGCAAGGCTTCGTGCGTGCCCGCGTCGACGGCACCGTGTACGACCTCGACGCCGTGCCTCCGCTCACGCTGCGCCAGAAGCACACCATCGAGGCGGTGATCGACCGCTTCCGTCCGCGCGACGACATCAAGCAGCGCCTGGCCGAATCGTTCGAGACCGCGCTTCGCCTCGGCGACGGCCTGGTGATCCTGGCCGACATGGACGACGCCAAGGCCCCGGAGCAGTTGCTGTCGTCGCGCTACTCCTGCCCGGTATGCGACTACTCGCTGCCCGAGCTGGAGCCGCGCCTGTTCTCCTTCAACTCGCCGATCGGCGCCTGCCCGACCTGCGATGGCCTGGGCGTGACCCAGGTGTTCGATCCCGCGCGCGTGGTGGCGCATCCGGAACTGTCGCTGGCCGGCGGTGCGATTCGCGGCTGGGACCGTCGCAACGCGCACTATTTCCAGTTGCTGATGTCGCTGGCCAACCACTACAAGTTCGACGTCGAGACCCCGTGGCGCAAGCTGCCGGCGGACGTGCAGAAGGCCGTCCTGTACGGCAGCGGCAAGGAGATGATCGCGTTCAAGTACCTCACCGAACGCGGTGGCCGCGTCACGCGCGAGCATGCGTTCGAAGGCATCCTTCCGAACATGGAGCGCCGCTACAAGGAAACCGAGTCGCCGGCGGTGCGCGAGGAGCTTTCCAAGTACATCAGCGATCAGGCCTGTCCGGAGTGCCAGGGCCAGCGCCTCAATCGTTCGGCCCGCAACGTGTTCGTGGCGGACCACGCCCTGCCCTCGCTCACCTCGCGTTCGATCGACGACTCGCTTGCGTTCTTCGAGCAGCTCAAGCTGACCGGGTGGCGTGGCGAGATCGCGGTGAAGATCGTCAAGGAGATCCGCGAGCGTCTTACCTTCCTCAACGATGTGGGCCTCAACTACCTCACGCTGGACCGCCAGGCCGACTCGCTGTCCGGCGGCGAGGCGCAGCGCATTCGCCTGGCCTCGCAGATCGGCGCCGGCCTCGTCGGCGTGATGTACGTGCTCGACGAACCCTCCATCGGCCTGCACCAGCGCGACAACGAACGCCTGCTGGGCACGCTGACGCGCCTGCGCGACCTCGGCAACACGGTGATCGTGGTCGAGCACGACGAAGACGCCATCCGCATGGCGGACCATATCCTCGACATCGGCCCGGGCGCAGGCGTGCACGGCGGCGAAGTGGTGGCGAAGGGTTCGCTGAAGGACATCCTCGCCACGCCGCGCTCCGTCACCGGCCAGTACCTGTCGGGCAAGCGCGGCATCAAGGTGCCCACCGAGCGTCGCCAGCAGCTGGACGCCGAATCGTGGCTGCACCTCAAGGGCGCCAGCGGCAACAACCTGAAGAACGTGGACCTGGCCATCCCCGCGGGCCTGTTCACCTGCGTCACCGGCGTGTCCGGCTCGGGCAAGTCCACGCTGATCAACGACACCTTGTTCCGCCTCGCCGCCGCCGAATTGAACGGCTCCAGCGAACAGGCGGCGCCGCACAAGTCGGTTGAAGGCCTGGAGCTGTTCGACAAGGTGGTCGACATCGACCAGTCGCCGATCGGCCGCACCCCGCGATCGAACCCGGCCACCTACACCGGCCTGTTCACGCCGCTGCGCGAACTGTTCGCGCAGATGCCCGAAGCGCGTGCACGCGGTTATACGCCGGGCCGCTTCAGCTTCAATGTACGCGGTGGACGCTGCGAGGCCTGCGAAGGCGACGGCATGATCAAGGTGGAGATGCACTTCCTGCCGGACGTGTACGTGCCCTGCGACGTGTGCCACGGCAAGCGCTACAACCGCGAAACGCTCGAAGTGCACTACAAGGGCCACACGATTGCCGACGTGCTCGACATGACGGTGGAGGACGCGCTGAAGCTGTTCGAGAACGTGCCGACCATCGCGCGCAAACTTGAAACGCTGCGCGCCGTGGGTCTGGACTACATCAAGCTCGGCCAGAGCGCGACCACGCTGTCGGGCGGCGAAGCGCAGCGCGTGAAGCTGTCCAAGGAATTGTCCAAGCGCGACACCGGTCGCACGCTGTACATCCTCGACGAGCCGACCACCGGCCTGCACTTCCATGACATCGAGCAGTTGCTCGACGTGCTGCACCAGCTGGTGGAACAGGGCAACACCGTGGTCGTGATCGAGCATAATCTGGACGTGATCAAGACCGCCGACTGGCTGGTCGATCTCGGCCCGGAAGGCGGCGCCGGCGGTGGTCGCATCCTGGTAACCGGTACGCCGGAACAGGTCGCGGCCACGCCCGGTTCGCATACCGGTCGTTTCCTTGCTCCCCATCTCGACGTGAAGCCCGCCAAGGCGGCCAAGGCCGAGGGCAACGGCAAGAGCAAACCTGCATTACGGAAGAAGACTGCATGAGTTCCACCCAACCGGCGCCGCAGAAACGCGCGCGCGCCCGCAAGGTCGAGGCGCTGGAGAGCGCCCCGGCCGTCGATCCCATCGACACGCCGGCCGCACCGCCGCAGGTATTGTTCGTGGCGCCCATTGGCGTGCGCTGGCGCGATCTCGACGCGTTCAATCACGTCAACAATGCCAATTACCTGACCTACCTTGAAGAAGCTCGCCTGCAGTGGCTGCGCCATGTACCGGGCTGGTTCGACGAGCAGTCGATGCCGGTGCTGGCCGCCAGCGAGATCAACTATCGCCGCCCCATCGAGTGGCCCGCGCAGCTGCACGTGGAACTGCTCTGCGAGCGGCTGGGCAACAGCTCGATCACGCTGGCCCATCGCATCGTTGATGCGGATGACCCCACCCGGCTGTACAGCGACGGCAAGGTGGTGATGGTGTGGATGAACCCCGCCACCGGCAAACCGGTGCCGCTGCCGCAGTCCATCCGCGACGCTGCCGAAGGCGTGGCTTGAACGACGCATCCGGCGTTCGGGGTTAACCACCCGCTGACGCCGGATGCCCCAGCTTCATGCGACACCCGTAACATCCACGGCGACCACCCGAAAGGAGTTCGACCGTGCGCCAGCTTTCCCTCACCACCCTCGCCTTCGCCATGGCCGCCAGCACGTCGGCAGGCGCGGCTGCGGCGTCATCGCCGTCCACCAGCCTCACCCTTTATCGCAGCGACGACGCCGCACTGTTCAGCGCCGGCGATGGCGGTGGCGTGCAGGCCGGCTATGCGGTGGCCCGTGAGCCGCGCGAACTGCAGCTGAAGAACGGGGTACAGGACATCAGCCTGGGCGGTTTACCGCAGTACCTCGATCCGGAAGCGATGGCACTGGCCATCGAAGGCGGCGGTGCACGCGTGCTTTCCCAGCGCCTGCAGCTCGGCCAGGGCCAGAACGCCGCGCTCGCCGGCCTGGTGGGCCAACCGATCGCCGTATTGGGCAGCAATGGCCAGCCCATCGCCTCGGGCACCCTGCTGCGCGCAGGCGACGGGCTGCTGGTACAGGGCAGCGACGGTGGCACCAGCCTCATCCGTGAGTACGCCGCCGTGCGCGCGCAGGGCAGCTTCCAGACCGGCTCCGCCCTGCAGCTGCGCGTCGACGCGCAGCGGGCCGGCACCACCAGGGCCACGCTCAGTTACACCACGGCTGGCCTGGGCTGGCGTGCGGCCTACGTGGGCACGCTGCAGCCGGGTGACCGCTGCCAGATGCAGTTCGAGTCGCGCGCCAGCATTGCCAACCGCAGCGGCCGCGACTGGAAGGACGCGCAGCTGACCCTGGTCGCGGGCGAACCCAACTTCGCCAAGCCTTCGGCGCCGCGCCCCATGGCCGCCCCGGTGGCCTACGCCATGCGCGCGAAGACCGATGCGGCCGCGCTGCCCCAGCAGGATACGCTCGCCGACTACCGCACCTACACCCTGGCCGGCGCGGTCGATCTTCCAGACGGCAGCGTCAGCCAGGTGCCGCTGTACGCCACGCGCACCGTCGATTGCGAACGCACGTCGCTGTTCGAGAACGGTGGTGGCTGGGTGCCGCCGCAGCCGATGATCAATCGCGACTACCTGCCGGGCGGCAACGGCACCATCGCCAGCACCCTGCAATTGCGCGCTTTCGACAGCCTGCCGGCCGGCTACCTGCGCGTGATGACGGCGGACCGCAACGGCACCCCGCAGTTCATCGGCGAAGGCCGCGTCAACGACACGCCCAAGGGCAGCGATGCGCACATCACGCTGGGCACGGCGTTCGACCTGCGCGGCGAGCGCGAGCGTACGGCCTTCAACGTGGACAAGACCGGCCATACGCTCGACGAATCGTTCCGCATCACCCTTACCAACGCGGGAGACAGCGCGCGCGTGGTGACGGTGCGCGAACATCCTTCGCGCTGGCGCCAATGGACCCTGGTGTCCTCCAGCGGCAAGCCCAGCGAGCAGACGCCGGACACGCTGGAATTCCGCGTCACGGTCCCGGCAGGCGGCAAGGCCACGCTGGACTACGCGGTGCGCTACCAGTGGTCCGCCGAAGACCATCCGCAAGGCTGAAGACCGGCGGGCGCAACGGGAGCGAGCCAGCCGCAACCCGGTTTGCTACTCTCGTTGCCCATTGCCGCCTTCCACCTGACGGGCCCTCGCCATGCTCAACCTGATCACGCACGACGCCATCACCGAAATCAACCTGGCCCGCCCGCCGGTGAACGCGCTCAACATCGACCTGCTGCGCGCCATTCGCCACGCCATCGATGATGCGGTCCGCGCCGGCGCCAGGGGCCTGGTGCTGTCGGGGGCGCCGGGCATGTTTTCGGCTGGCGTCGACGTGCCGGCCCTGTTCGGGCGTGATCGCGAGGGCGTGCAGGAATTCTGGCGCGAGTTCTTCCAGACCGTTTCCAGGCTGGCGATGTCGCCGGTGCCGATGGTCGCCGCCATCACCGGCCACAGCCCGGCGGGCGGCGCGGTGCTGTCGCTGTTCTGCGATTACCGCGTCATGGCCGAGGGTCCGTTCCGCATCGGCCTGAACGAAGTGCAGGTCGGCCTGGTCGTGCCCGAGAGCATCCAGCACGCACTGCGCCGCATCGTGGGGCCTTACCGCGCGGAGCGGCTGATGGTGGCCGGCGCGATGATCGAATCGGCGGACGCGCTGGCCTGCGGCCTCGTCGATGAACTCACCAACGTCGAGCAGGTGGTGACGCGCGCGCTGCACTGGATGCAGGGCACGCTGGCCTTGCCGTCCAACGCGATGCTGAAGACCCGCGCAATTGCGCGCGCCGACCTCACCCGCGTGTGGGCCGATCCGGATGCGCTGCCCGTCGACGATTTCATCGAGGCGTACTTCCATCCGGAATCGCAGGCGGTGCTGCAGCAGCTGGTGGCACGGCTGAAGAAGAAGGACTGAGGGCACCCTCATTCTTCTTCCTGCTGTAGGAGTGCACCCAGTGAGCGACCGCGGAGTGACGCTTCACCGCTTCGCAGGCTTATCGCGCACTGGGTGCGCTCCTGCAGCTCCCGCCGCGGATCAGCCCGGCGACTCGCCCTTGGCGACCGGCCGCGCCGGATCGCTGACCCAGCCGCTCCACGACGGTGCGTACAGGCGCGAACCCGCCAGGCCGGCGACTTCCATCGCCAGCAGGTTGTGGCAGGCGGTCACGCCCGAGCCGCACATGTGCACGACATCGTCTGGCGCGTGGGTGCCAAGCAAGGCAAGAAACTCCTCGCGCAGGGCCGCAGCCGGTTTGAAGCGGCCATCCGCCGCCAGGTTGTCGGCGAACGGGCGATTCAACGCGCCGGGCACGTGGCCGCCGACGCGATCGATCGGTTCGACTTCGCCGCGATAGCGTGGCGCCGCACGCGCGTCCAACAGGACGCGGGCGGGGTCATCCTTCAGATGCGCATGGTCGAGGAGATATTGGCCCGCGTCGAAACGCAGCTCCACTTTCGTGGGCGTGCGTGCCACCTCGCCCGACTCCACCGGCAGGCCCGCCGCCACCCACGCCGGATAGCCGCCATCGAGCACCGCAACCTCGCGCGCTCCCACCAGCTTCAGCAACCACCAGAGCCGGGCAGCGGCGAGTGCACCGTTGGCGGCGTCGTAACACACGACCTGCAGGCCGGGGCGCCAGCCCCAGCGCGACAGCACCGTGGCGAAGGCCGGCTCCAGCGGCAGGGGATGCCGTCCCAGTCCTTCGGCCTGGCGCGTGAGATCGGACAGGTCCGTATCGAGGCTCGCGTATACGGCACCCGGGATATGTGCCTCGCGATACTCGCGCTCACCCTTGCCCGGATCGCGATCGCCCGTGCCGGGCGCCATCAGGTCGAAGCGGCAGTCGACGATGAGCACGGCGTCCGGCGGCAGTGCGGCAAGCTCGTCGGTGCTGATCAGCGTGGTCTTGAGTGTCATGCGCGCCCCATCCTCTGCAGCAGGTTGAACACCATGGCGGCCGTGGCGCCCCAGATGCGATGACCGCCGTGGACGAACTCCACCATGTCGCGGCGGTGCCCGCGGAACTCCATCGTATAGCGCCGCAGGTTGGCCGGCTCGAGGAAGAACGACAGCGGCACCTCGAACACCTCGGCGACTTCCGCGGGCGCCGGGTACAGGCGCGCCTCCGGGTCGATGCGCGCCACCACCGGCGTGATGTTGTAGCCACTGACCGTCTCGAAACGATCGAGGAAGCCCAGCGGCGTCACCAGCGTGCGCTCCAGGCCAATCTCCTCCTCGCTTTCGCGCAAGGCGGTGGCGATCGCGTCAGCGTCGCCGGGATCCGTGCCGCCGCCGGGAAACGCCACCTGCCCCGCGTGCGAAGGCAGGTCATTGGTCCGCACGGTAAGCACCAGGCGTGGCTGCACGCCCTCGCGGACGCCGACCAGCACGGCGGCGGGTCGCCGCGGCGTGTCGCCGAGCAGGTCCGCCATCTGTGCATGGTTCCAGCCCTGCCCGCCTGGAGGCGAAGACAACGGCAGCAGCGCTGCTCCCAGGTCCGCGAGCAGGGCGCTCACGGCGGCGCCTTGCGCGTAGGCAGGACGTCTTGCATGAGGTGCAGTCGCTCGCGGTCGTCCATGCCGCGCCATCGCGCGATTTCGTCGCCCGTACGCAGGCAACCGAGGCAATAGCCACGGTCATCGAGCCTGCAGATGCCGATGCATGGTGTCAGCGGTGCGGAAGCGGGAGGGAGGGGATCGTTGAACATGAGCCCCCTCATGCTAGCCGATTCCCTGCCCCCAGGCAGGGTCGTGCGTCACTGCTGGATGTCCAGCAGCTCGATCTCGAACACCAGCGCCTCGTTGGGGCCGATCCGCGGCAGGGCGCCGCGCTGCCCGTAGGCCAGCTGTGGCGGGATCACCACCCGCCAGCGGTCGCCCACGTGCATGCGAGGAATCACGTCCTGCCAGCCCTGGATCACCTTGTCCACCATGAAGCGGACCGGCGCACCGTGCGCCCACGTGCTGTCGAATTCGGTACCGTCCACCAGCATGCCGCGGTAGTTCACGGTCACCTGGCTGGTGACCTTGGGGGTGACCGTGCCGTCGCCCTTCTTCATCACCGCGTACTGGATACCCGAGGGCAACTGGATGACGCCCGGCTGCTGCCGGTTGCGTTCCATGTACTCGGTGCTCTTGCGGGCATTGGCGTCGGCGATGCGCTTGTACTCGGCCAGCGCCTTGGAGTGCATCTCCTCGTCGAGCCGCTGCAGCTGGTCGTGCATGTCCTGCATGGACACCGAGGGCTGCTTCTTCGAGTAGGCGTCCTGGATCGCCTTCTGCAGGGTGGGAATGTCCACTTCGGGCTCGCCATTGGCGAACTGGCTGCCGATCTGGAAACCGATCGCATAGGACAACTTCGTCTTGTCCAGCCGGACCCTGGACGCGTCGGGCGAGGCGCCACCATCCTGCGCATGCGCCATCGCACCCCACAGCAGGATGCCCAGAGCCAGCCAACGCAGTTGTGCCATGCCTATCTCCATTGCAGCGCGAACTTAAAGGCGATACTTGGTCAGTGTTGCCTTATCCATCGTAAGCGGTCCGGGCCTTTCGTGCAGCGAACACCTCTCGACGGGGCGTCCCTGCTGAGAACACCGGGAGCCGCAAAGGTTCCCACTGGTACGATAGCGGCTTTACCTGTGGAGTGAGGCCATGGCCTACCGGAACCTGGAAATCACCAACCGCGGCGCGGTGCGCACCATCACCGTCAACCGCCCGGACAAGCTCAACGCGCTCAACCGCGAAACGCTCAACGAGCTGACCCTGGCCTTCACCCAGGCCGCCCAGGACGATGCCGTGCGCGCCGTGGTGCTGGCCGGCGCCGGCGAAAAGGCCTTCGTGGCCGGGGCCGACATTGCCGAGATGAACGGCTATACCCCGGTCCAGGCACAGGGCTTCTCGCGTGCCGGCCAGCGGCTGATGAGCCTGGTCGAGCGCCTGGGCAAGCCGGTGATCGCACGCATCCAGGGCTTTGCCCTTGGCGGTGGCATGGAACTGGCCATGTGCTGCCACCTGCGTGTGGCCAGCGAGAAGGCCAGGTTCGGCCAGCCCGAGATCAACCTCGGCCTGATCCCCGGCTTCGGTGGCACGCAGCGCCTGCTGCGCCTGGCCGGCCGCGGCGCCGCGCTGGAACTGTGCCTGGTCGGTGCGCCGATCAGCGCGCAGCGCGCCTACGAACTGGGCGTGGTGACCCGCGTGGTGGCGCCCGAAGCGCTCGATGAAACGGTCAACGCACTGGCCGACCAGCTGGCCGCGTCCGCGCCGCTCGCCGCCGCCGGCATTCTCGACGCCGTGCTCCAGGGTGGCGAAACCAGCATCGACCAGGGCCTGGAGTTTGAAACGCAGGCGTTCGCCCTCGCCTTCTCCACCGAAGACATGCGCGAAGGCACCTCGGCGTTCCTGGAAAAGCGCAAGGCCGTGTTCAAGGGTCGCTGAAAAGCATGAAGGCCAGGCGGATGGCCTGGCCTTCATGGATCGTCGTACCAGCCATCGATCGCCGCCGTGGTGGCGATCAATGCCCGCCGCGATACTTCTTTTCGCCGGCGGTCACCGCGAGGTCCATGCGATTTTCCGGCGGTGCCAGCGGGCAGGTCGCATACGGCGTGAACGCGCAGGGCGGGTTGTAGGCCCGGTTGAAATCGAGCACGACCTTGCCGTCTTTCGGCAGGTCGGCATAAAGGAAGCGCGCCGCGCCATAGGTCTCTCGCCCGGAGGTTCGGTCGGCGAGCACGAAGAACAGCGTATCGGGCTCCTCCTGGATCGGCATCAGCTCGTAGGTGTGGCCATCGCGATGGAACACCGCCTTGCCCGGCACCTTTTCCTTGTTGATGGTGCCGAGTACCGAACCGATCTCCAGTTCATGCGGGGGATCGAACGGCACCCAGTCCGCAACGATGCGCCACGACGGATCGGCGGGGTAGTAATCCAGCCCGGCGAAATGCCGGCGCGTTTCCGCGTCGCTGTCCTTGACGCGCAGCGCCTTGCGACCATCACGCTCGATCACCAGGAAACTCGCGCTGCCGAACGCCACCACCGAAGGCCCCGTGTCGCCGGCGTGCATGTCATCGACCAGGTCGGCCTCGTGCACGGCCTTGCCGTCTACCGTCGCGCCGCTGTTCCCGTCCAGCACGATGTGCAGCGCACCGTCCTTCGCCACGCTCACCACGCCAAGATGCGCAGGTCCCGCCTTGAGCACGATGTCGTTGTCGGCGGCGCTGCCGACGCGATTGTCACCCTCCTGCAACCAGTCCAGTCCGATCAGGCTGAGCCAGCCGTTGGGCGCGGTGAGACCGGCCAGGCGCGTCGCGCGCCACCGGGTGATCTGCTGGGAAAAATCGCTGGTGTCTGCAGGGGTCGTGGTCTGCGCTTGCACGGCGGCAACTCCAAGGCTCAAGGCAAAAACGAGAACGGCGGTACGCAACATGGCAGGCCCCGTCGGAACGAGGTTCCGAGTATGGCCGTCCATTTGCCGGCGTGGCAAGCGGCACATCCTGCCCATGGCAACGCACCACTTCTCCATGTGGGAGCGCACCCCGCGCGCGACAAGCCCCCGCCGAGAAACCAGGTCGCCGCAGTCGCGCACAGGGTGCGCTCCCGCCGCGGCCCCGCCCGCTCAGCGACCGCGCAGGAACAGCCTGTCCAGTTCCGGCAGGCTCAGTTGCGTCCAGGTGGGACGACCATGGTTGCATTGGCCGGAACGCTCGGTCGCCTCCATCTCGCGCAACAGTGCATTCATTTCCGGCACGGTGAGACGGCGACCCGCGCGCACCGAACCATGACAGGCCATGGTGGAAAGCAGTTCGTTCTCCAGCTCCTGCAGTCGACGCGAGCTGCCGTGCTGGGCCAGTTCGGCCAGGACGTCGCGACTCAGCTGGGCCACGTCCGCGCCTTCCAGCAGCGCCGGGATGCGTCGCACCACGACGCCCGAGGGACCACTACGCGACAACTCCAGGCCCCATTCCGCCAGCGCGTCGGCGTGCTCTTCGGCGGCAGCGGCTTCCTTCGCGCTCACCGACACGTTCAGCGGCACCAGCATCAGCTGTGAGCGCAGGTTGCTGCAGGCGCGACCGGCCTTGAGCTTTTCGTAGGTGATGCGCTCGTGCGCCGCGTGCATGTCCACCAGCACCAGGCCGTGCGCATTCTCCGCGAGGATGTAGATGTTCTTGAGTTGCGCGATGGCGAAGCCGAGCGGCGGTGCCTCGTCATCGCTGGCTTCGGGCATCGGGGCATTGGCGGCGAAAGCCAGGGACGCGGGAGTCGCGGCGGGCTCGCCCAGCAGCGCGGCGTAATCCCTCAGGGGCTCGTCGCGTACACCAAGGCTCAGCCGGCTCTGGCTGAAGGCGTTCGGCCAGGCCGGTGCCGAGGGCGCGGAAACCATCGTGTAACCGTAGGCCGGCAGCGCTCCGTCGACGACCGGCTCCTGCGCTGGCGGGCCGACCTGCCCGGCCCGCGTCTGTGCCAGCGCCTCATGCAGCGTGCGGAACAGGAAGTCGTGAACCAGCCGCTGCTCGCGGAAGCGAACCTCGTGCTTGGCCGGATGCACGTTCACGTCCACGCCGGCCGGATCGAGCTCGAGATAGAGCACGAATGCGGGATGGCGTCCATGGAACAACACGTCCGCATAGGCCTGGCGTACCGCATGCGCCACCACGCGATCGCGAACCAGGCGCCCGTTGACGTAGAAGTACTGCGAATCGGCCTGCGATCGCGACGCGGTCGGCAAGCCGACCCAGCCCGACAGGTGCAGGCCGGCGGCGGCATGGTCGATGCGCAGGCTCTGCGCCGGGAAATCCTCGCCCAGCACTTCCGCCACGCGCTGCAGCGCGGCGCTCTCGTCGCGTGCCGCCTTGAGGATGCGCACGGGCTTGCCGTTGTGGCTGAGCCGGAACTCCACCGAACCGCGAGCCAGCGCCAGCGACTTCAGCAGGTCGTCGATGTGCGCGAACTCCGTGCGCTCCGCACGCAGGAACTTCCTGCGCGCAGGCACGTTGTAGAACAGGTCGCGCACTTCGATGCTGCTGCCCTGCGGATGCTGCGCGGGACGCGCCGCCTGCAACTTGCCGCCGTCCACTTCGATGCGGAATGCCGTCTCCTGCCCCGGCGTGCGCGAGGTCAGCGCAAAGCGCGCCACCGACGACACCGATGCCAGCGCCTCGCCGCGAAAACCCATGCTGGCCACGTGTTCGAGATCGTCGAAGCTGCCGATCTTGCTGGTGGCATGGGAGGCCACGGCCAGCGGCAGCTCGTCGGGCGCGATGCCGCAACCGTCGTCGCGCACGCGGATCAGCCGGGCACCGCCCTGTTCGATATCGACTTCGACGCGCGTGGCGCCGGCGTCCAGGCTGTTCTCGACCAGCTCCTTGACCACGGACGAAGGACGCTCGATCACCTCACCGGCGGCAATCTGGTTGATGAGTTCGGGAGGAAGGGGACGAATGACGGGCATCGGTGAAGCTTAGAGCCTGTTCGAGATCTCTGCATGGCCCGCGCCGGGAACTGTTTGCGCGCAGGCCAAGGAAGAACGAGGGCGTGTATGTCGATACACAACCGAGTGATGACGCCGGCATGCGGGCAAACAGGCCCGGCCCGGAGGGTTGGCCCTCTGCGCCCGCCAGGCGCGGGGCGCGACGTGACTGGCAGCCAGTCACGCCCTGGCGGGCGCGGAGGGCCAATGCGGGCTATGCAGAGATCTCGAACAGGCTCTTGGCCTGCCGCCCGGCGACGAAAGCAAAAGCGCCGCCCGAAGGCGGCGCCACCTGCACTCCCCCAACACGGATGCCTCAGCTGGATGGAATGGCCAGCGTCATGCCGACCCGCACGCTGCTGTCGCCGTCCAGGCGATTGGCGCTCTTCAAGGCGTTGACGCTGACGCCGTACTGGCGGGCGATGCTGCGCAGGCTCTCGCCCCGCTCGACGCGATGCATGTCGCGCACGCCGTCGTCCGACCGCCCGGCGTCCGACTTCGTGGATGCCATGGCCTGCGCCACGGCCTTGGTCGCCTTGGCGGAGGTATCCTCGTCTTCGCCCTGCGAGGAGGCGACGGCCGTCGCAACACCGTTGCGGCGCGCCGCCTGCGAGGCAAACCAGCTGCCCGGCGGCGGCGTGGCTTCGAAATAGCCCCTGACGCCGTTCATCACCGCGGTCGCCAGGCGCGACTGGTGCGAGGGATCGCGCAGCTTGCGCTCCTCGTCCGGATTGCTGATGAACGCCGTCTCGACCAGGATCGAAGGGACGTCCGGCGAGCGCAGCACCACGAAGTTCGCGCGTTCCACATAGCCGCGATGCGTGGGGCCGAGGTTGCCCAGCGCCTTCAGCACGTTGCCGGCCACCGTTTCGCTGGCCTGCATCGAATAACCCTGCTGCAGGTCGAGCAGCACCGCGGCGAGGCCGTCGTTCTTGTCGTCCAGCGTGACGCCGCCGATCAGGTCGGCGCGGTTCTGGCCGTCGGCCAGCCAACGGGCGGCCATGCTGGTCTTGCCGCGCGGCGACAGCACCCACACCGACGAACCCTTGGCATCGCCATTGATGAAGGCGTCGGCGTGGATCGAGATGAACAGATCGGCCGAGTTGTTGCGCGCGATCTGGTAGCGCTGGGCCAGCGGGATGAAGAAGTCCGCGCTGCGCGTGAGCACTGCGCGCATGCCCGGCTGCTGGTTGATCTGGTCGGCCAGCTGGCGAGCCACGGCGAGCGTGACGTTCTTCTCCAGCGTGCCGCCGGGACCGTGCGCGCCCGGATCCTCGCCACCATGGCCGGCATCGACGGCGATCACCACCTTGCGCTCGCCGTTCAACATCGCGGCGGCCGCGCGGGTGGAGGCCATGCCGCTCTGCGTGGGCTTGAGCGAGGTCTTGCCAACGCCGCGGGGCGTGGCGGCCGGCTCGGCGGCCTGGACAGGCGGCGGGGGCGGCGGCAGCGTCTCGGCCACCGGGGTCGGGGCGGAGTCGCCGTCGTCGTCGCTGTCGGCCGCCGGGGCCACGGGTTTGGGGGACGACTTGGCGGACGCCACGGCGTGCCCCGGGTACAGGTCGACCACCAGCCGGTAGCCGTATTCGGCCTGCGGGCTGAGCACGAAACTCTTGACCGTGCTGGCCGGATCGACCTTGGCCGTCAACCGGGCGTTGTTGCCCTGCCGGGCGCCGCTCAGTCCCTTGTAGAGGCCCTGGGCGGCCGGCGAGCTGAAATTGCTGCTGATCGAGCTGCCATCCAGGTCGATGGTGACCTGGTCGCCGTCCTGCTTGATCTTGTAGGTGACCGGGCCGGACACATCCAGCACGACGCGGGTGTATTCGGCGCCCGCCCAGACGCGCGCCGACTTCACGTCCGCCGCCTGGGCGACACAAAGCGGGGCCAGGGCCATCAAGGCCACTGCGCCTAGCCAAGCAGGATGCGTCCTATATCCCTTCATGGAGCGGAATTGAAGCCCAGAGCAACGCCGAAAGCAAGAGGTTTTCCCTTGAATATCCATAACCTGCACGAGGTTCGTCAGACTGCCTCCAGCTATCGGCCGCAACCCACGCAAACTGAAGGCTTCGGCCCCAGGGGCACTCGAACCCCAAAAATCTCAAGGCGGACGGATACTTAGCTCGCCACAGGAAGCTGGACGGAGGCCCGGAGGGCGGCTCAGCCCAAGCGGGAAACCACCCGGGTGCCGCGTTCGGTGCGTGGCTCCATCAACGCCTTGCGGCCCGCCCCGGCATAACCCAGGTGGACGATCAGATCCGGTTTGGGCAAGGCACCCGCGCCTCGCTCGGGCCACTCCACCAGCACCAGTGCCGCGGGATCGGACAGCGCATCCAGGCCCAGCCATTCGAGCTCGCCGGGATCGGCGATGCGGTACAGGTCGAGGTGCCAGGCCGGCTGTCCCTGGGCCCGATACGATTCCACCAGGCTGTAGGTCGGGCTCTTGATCCGCTCGCCCACCCCCAGTGCGCCCAGCAAGGCGCGGGCAAAGCTGGTCTTGCCGGCGCCGAGGTCACCGTGCAGGTAGACCACCAGCCCCCCGTCCAGCGCGCCGGCCATGCGATGGGCCAGCGCCGCCGTCGCCGCTTCGTCCGGAAGCTCCCAACCGTGTCCCGTCATGATTCCCGTCCGTTCAGCAGCAGCCTCAGGGGTCCCAGCAGGTCGCTGGCCAGCAGGCCGCGCTCGCCATGGTGCCGTGCGGCGAGATCCCCGGCACGCGCGTGCAGGCCCACGCCCAGGCAGGCAGCCTGCCAGGCGTCGCATCCCTGGGCCAGCAGGGCCGCCACGATGCCGGTGAGCAGGTCGCCCATGCCGCCCGAAGCCATGCCCGGATTGCCCCAGGGGCATACCGCGACGCGCCCTTCCGGATCGGCCACGAGGCTCCCGGCCCCCTTCAGCACGGCCACCGCGCCGTAGCGGCGCGCCAGCTCGCGCACCGCGGCAAACCGGTCCGCCGCGATGGTGGCCGTATCGCAATCGAGGAGTCGCGCCGCCTCGCCGGGATGCGGCGTCAGCACCGTGGGGCCGGCAAACGGCCGCGGCTCGCGCGCCAGCAGGTTGAGTCCATCGGCGTCCAGGACCATGGGCTTGCCGGCATCCAGCGCGGTCATCCACAGGGCGTGCCCCCAGGCGCCCTGGCCCAGGCCCGGCCCGACCGCCAGCACGCTGGCACGTCGCGACAACTCCTCCAGCGCCTGCGGGCCATGGACCTCATGCGCCATCAGCTCGGGCCGCGCGGCGTTCAGCGCAGGCAGGTGCTCGCCGCGGGTCGCCACGCTCACCAGCCCGGCACCGGCGCGCAGGGCGGCCTCGCCGCAGAGCCGGATGGCGCCGGCCGTGCCGTGCTCGCCACCGATCGCCAGCACGTGCCCGTTGTCGCCCTTGTGCGCCTGACGCGGGCGCGCCGGCAGGGTGGCGGGCTGCATCAGCCACGCATCGGCGCGGGAGGCTTCCCACAGCGTTTCAGGGAGGCCCAGGGATTCCCACTGCACCTGCCCGACGTAACCCGGCGCAAGCCCGGTATGCAGGCCACGCTTGGCCGCGATGAAGGTGACCGTGACATCCGCCCGGATCGCCTCGCCCGGCACGGCGCCGGTATCGGCATTGACCCCGGACGGCACGTCGAGGGCGAGCACGGGAACGCCGGCGGCGCGGATGCGCTGGACCAGCACGCCCACGCCGGACGCCGGCGCGCGCTGCAAGCCCGTGCCGAACAGGGCATCCACCTGCACGTCCGACGCGGGCAAGGCGAGGTCCTCGCGCCAGGCATGCACGATGCCGCCCGCATGCTCGAAGGCCTGCCGCGCACGTACCGCATCGTCGCCACGACTGTCGCCGAGCGCGATCACCTCGGCCTGCATCCCGCCCTCGCGCGCCAGCGCCGCCAGCAGGAAGCCGTCGCCACCGTTGTTGCCCGGACCGCAGTACACGGCAATGCGCCGGGCATGCGGCCAGTGCTGTCGAAGGCACACCAGCGCGGCCGCGGCCGCGCGCTGCATCAGTTCATAGCCGGGAATGCCGAGGGTGTCGATGGCGCGGCGGTCGAGTGCACGCACCTGGTCGACGGTGTAGAGCTCGTGGCGATGGACGCTGGCAGTCATGCGGGAATTATAGGCATGCCGCGCGAGGCCTCCACGCGCCCAGCGCCTACAATGGACGCATGCCCGCCGCCCCCATCACCTCGACCGACTACGCCGCACTCGCCCGCGACATCAAGCGCTGGGCGCGCGAGCTGGGCTTTGCGGACGCCGGCATCACGGGCGTCGACCTGGGCGAGGACGCGTCGCACCTGCAGCGCTGGCTCGATGCCGGGCACCACGGCGAGATGGACTACATGGCACGCCATGGCGACAAGCGCAGCCGCCCCGGCGAACTGGAACCGGGCACGGTGCGCGTCATCACCGTGCGCATGGACTACGTGCCGCCGGGCACGCGCAACGCGTGGAACGTGCTGGAAGACGCCGAGGCGGGCTACGTGGCGCGCTACGCGCTGGGCCGCGACTACCACAAGCTGATGCGCAACCGCCTGCAGAAGCTGGCCAACCGCATCCACGACGTGGTCGGTGATTTCGGCTACCGCGCCTTCGTCGATTCCGCCCCCGTGCTGGAGAAGGCACTGGCCCGCAACGCCGGCATGGGCTGGATCGGCAAGCACACCGTGCTGATCAACCGGCGCGCCGGTTCGTATTTCTTCCTCGGCGAGCTCTACACCGACCTGCCGTTGCCGGAGGACGAGCCGGCCAGCGCGCATTGCGGGAGTTGCCGCCGCTGCATCGACATCTGCCCGACGCAGGCGATCGTCGCGCCGTACAAGCTCGACGCGCGCCGCTGCATTTCCTATCTCACCATCGAATTGCGCGGCAGCATTCCCGAGGAACTGCGCGCCCCCATGGGCAACCGCATCTTCGGCTGCGACGACTGCCAGCTGATCTGCCCGTGGAACAAGTTCGCGCAGGACGCCACCGAACCCGACTTCGCGCCACGCCACCAGCTCGACGGCGCGAAGCTGGTGGAGCTGTTCGCCTGGAGCGAGCAGGAATTCCTGCAACGCACCGAAGGCATGGCGATCCGCCGCACCGGCTACGAGGGCTGGTTGCGCAACATCGCGGTGGCGCTTGGCAACGCCCCAACGACGCCGGAGGTGCGCGAGGCCCTGCAGTCCCGCGCCGATGATCCCTCGCCGATCGTGCGCGAGCACGTCGCGTGGGCGCTGGCCAGGCACATCGGCTAGGCCAGCGCTCCAACTCGCCTAGCGGTTGTGCCTGGCCAGCGTCAGTCGACGCTCATGGATGGTTTCCAGCAGCGCCTGGGTCGAGAGGTCGAATGCCGAAGCGTCGCCGCCTTCGTTTTCCAGCGCCGGCAGGATCTGCCGCGCGATCGACTTGCCCAGTTCCACGCCCCACTGGTCGAACGCATTGATGCCCCACAGGTGGCCAAGCATGAACACCTTGTGCTCATACAACGCAATCAACGCGCCCAGGCTCTCGGGGGTCAGCTGGTCGAGCAGGATCACGGTGCTTGGGCGATCGCCGGGGAACGTGCGCTGCGCGGCCAGCACGCGGCGCTCTTCGTCACTGCCCTGCTTCGCCTCGGCCAGCGCCTCGTCGAAGGTCTTGCCCAGCGCCAGCGCCGCGGCCTGCGCGAGCAGGTTGGACAGCAGCGCATCGTGGTTGGCGGCGAGATGGTGTGCCGGCTTCACCACGCCGATGAACTCCAGCGGCACCACGTCGGTGCCCTGGTGCAGCGCCTGGAAGTACGCATGCTGCGCATTGGTACCCACGCTGCCCCACACCACCGGCGAAGTCGCCTGCGCCACCGGCTTGCCTTGCGGCGTCACCTGCTTGCCGAGGCTCTCCATCTCCAGCTGCTGCAGATAGGACGTCAGGTCCGTCAGCAGGTCGGCGTACGGCACCACGGCGCGGCTGCCGCGCCCCTGGGCGTTGCGGTTCCACAGTTCCGTGAGGCTGAGCAGCACGGGCAGGTTCTCCTGCCACGGCGCGGTGCGGAAATGGTCGTCGATGAGCGCCGCGCCCTTCAGCAGCGCGTGGAAGTTGTAGTTGCCGATCGCCAGCGCCAGCGAGAGGCCCACGGCGGACCACAGCGAGAAGCGGCCACCGACGAAGTCCCACATGGGATAGACCTGCGCGGCCGGCACGCCCCAGGCTTCGGCCGCGGCGACGTTCGCACTGACGGCAAGGAAATGACGCGACACGGCCGCGGCTTCGCCATCGTAGGCGCGGCTGATCCAGTCGCGCATGACGTTGCCGTTGAGCAGGGTTTCCTGCGTGGTGAAGGTCTTGGAGACCACCACGACCAGGGTCCGCTTGGGATCGAGCCGGTGCATCAGCTCGTAGGCCGACTGCCCATCCACGTTGGTGAGGAAGTGGCTGCGCAGGCCCGGCACGTGGTACGGCTCAAGCGCACGCACGGCCAGCCGCGGCCCGAGGTCGGAACCGCCGATGCCGATGTTGACCACGTCGGTGATGCCCGGCGCCACGCCGAAGGCCGAGGCGTCGCCCAGGCCGACCGCGTGCACCAGGCCGTCGATGCGCTTCAGGGTTTCGGCGATTTCGTCCAGCGCCTCACGAGGAGCCGGCGACGGCAGCTTGGAGCCGCTCGCGCGCAGCGCGGTATGCAGCACGGCGCGGTCTTCGGAGGTATTGATCGGCGCGCCGGCGAACATCGCATCGCGCGCGGCCTGCCAGCCGCTGGCCTCGACATGGGCGCCGAGGGCGTCCAGCGCCCCGCCGTCCAGCTTCTGGCGGCTGAGATCCAGCAGCAGCGGCCCCACCCGGTGTCGCAGCCGCTTGCCGCGTACGGCGTCCTTCAGCAATTCACGCAGGTGGGTGCGTGCGAGACGGTCGACGTGCTCTGCCAGGAAGGACGAACGTAGCTCGGGCGACATGGGTGCTCATGCTTGGCGGGAGGGAACGCCGATCTTACGCAGCTTTCCGCGTTCCATGCCAGCAGATTGTTGCACCGCAACCACGCCCCGCCGAGGGCGGGGCGCGAGGTATTACGCCGCAGCCATCTGCTTGGGGATGGAGCGATTGGTGTGCGAAATGCGGTTGTTCGCGTCCACGTACACCAGGGTCGGCTGGAACTGCTCGACCTCGGCCTCGGACAGCTGGGCGAACGCGGCGATGATGATCAGGTCGCCGGGCTGCGCGCGGTGGGCGGCGCTGCCGTTCACCGAGATGATGCCGGAGCCTTCCTCGGCGCGCAGCGCATAGGTCACGAAGCGCTTGCCGTTGTTGATGTTCCACGCATGGATCTGCTCGTACTCACGAATACCGGAGGCATCGAGCAACAGGCCATCAATCGCGATGGAGCCTTCGTAATGAAGCTCGGCATGAGTCACCGTCGCACGGTGGATCTTGCACTTGAGCATGTTCAGGTTCATGACTTCAGTTATCCCGCAGGTCCGTCCTGCTAAGCGCACCATTATCCGGCCGGGGCACGTCGCGCTGCAACATGGCCCGGCCTGGCCCCGATATGGGGCCGCTCAGTCGAACGGCAAGTTGTCGATCAGGCGGGTGGCGCCCAGGCGCGCCGCGATCAGCGCCACCAGGCCATCGTGCTCGCCGTCGGCGGGCTCGGCCAGGTCCTCGGAACGGCGGATGGCGGCGTAGTCGACCTCGAAACCGGCCCGCGTCAGCTTGGACGCGGCCGCCTGCTCCACCACCGTACGGGCGTGACCCTTGGCCATCAGGTCGCGCATCTGCAGCAGGGTGGCGTGGATCTGCGGCGCCAGGGCGCGGTCCCCCGCCGACAGGTACTGGTTGCGCGAGCTGAGGGCCAGGCCGTCCTCGGCACGCAGGGTGGCAGCGGCCATGATCTTTATCGGCAGCGACAGGTCGCGCACCATCCGCTCGATCACCTTCAGCTGCTGGAAGTCCTTCTGGCCGAACACGGCCAGGTCCGGCTGCACCAGGTTGAACAGCTTGCACACCACGGTGGCCACGCCGTCGAAATGGCCCGGCCGGTGCGCCCCTTCCAGCGTCTCGGTGAGCAGCGGCACGTGGATGCTCACGCTGCTGGCGGCGCCGAACGGATACAGGGTGGCCACTTCCGGGGCGAACAGCAGGTCGCATTCATGCTCGGCCAGGCCGACCTGGTCCTGCACCAGGGTGCGCGGATAGCGCTCGAAATCCTCGTTCGGCCCGAACTGGGTGGGATTGACGAACACGCTCGCCACCACGCGATCGGCGCGGGCACGGGCCAGCTTGATCAACGAATGATGGCCGGCGTGCAGGTTGCCCATGGTGGGCACGAATCCCACCGTCTGGCCCTGGCTGCGCCATCCGCGGATCACGGCGCGGAGCGCCGCGGCGTCTTGCACTGTCTGCATGGATGCTCTGCTCTATGGCTTCAGTCGAAGCTGTGTTCCTGAGCCGGGAATGCGCCGCTGCGCACGTCCTCGGCGTAGGCCGCGATCGCCGCAGCCACCGAGTCGCGTCCTGCGAGGAAATCCTTGCTGAATTTCGGGCGCTTGCCCGGGGTGACGCCCAGCATGTCGTGCAGCACCAGCACCTGGCCATCGCAATGCGGACCTGCGCCGATGCCGATGGTCGGGATGGAAACGGCGCGCGTGATGCGCTCGCCCAGGGCCGTCGGGATGCCTTCCAGCACCAGCAGCTCGGCACCGGCCGCTTCCACCGCCTCGGCCTGCGCCACGAGATGGTCGGCCGCATCCTGGGCGCGGCCCTGGATGCGGAAACCGCCGAACTTGTGCACCGACTGGGGCGTGAGGCCCAGATGCGCACACACGGGGATGGCACGCGCCACCAGGGCGGAAATCGCATCGAGGACATGCGGCGCGGCGCCTTCGATCTTCACCATGGCCGCACCGCCCTCGCCCACCAGCTGGGCGCCCGCCTCGAGCGCGTGGCCCACGTCGCGGTCGGCCATGAACGGCAGGTCGGCCACCAGCAGGGTCGAGCCCAGTCCACGGGCCACGATGCTGGTGTGATAGACCATGTGGTCCAGGGTCACCGGCAGCGTGCTCGCATGCCCCTGCACGACCATGCCCAGCGAATCGCCCACCAGGGCCACGTCGACGCCGGCCATCTCCAGTTGCGCAGCGAAGCTGGCGTCGTAGACGGTCAGCATCACGATGCGGCGACCATCCGCCTTCATGGCACGCAGCGACGGTACGGTGACCGGCTTGCGTGCGGGTGCGTTCGCTTTCTGCGCGTACACAGGGGTTCCTTGAGGCGGAAACGGACGGCGATTATCCCGCGTGGGACGTGAAGGGCTCAAGGCAGGCGTTCAAGCCCTGCCGTATCCAGCGCCGCCAGCAGATCCGCCACGCGGCCCTGGCCCGGAAGCTCCAGCTCCGGGGCGAGATCGTTCAGCGGCAGCAGCACGAAGGCGCGTTCGCGAATGCGCGGATGGGGCAGCGAGAGCCGGTCGTCGTCCAGCGCCACGCCATCCATGTGCAGGATGTCGAGGTCGAGCGTGCGCGGCCCCCATCGCTCGCCATCACGCACGCGACCCGCCGCACGCTCGATCGCCAGCAAGGCGTCGAGCAGGGCATGCGGCGACAGCGTCGTCCCGACCCGTGCCACCGCATTGACGAACGGGGGCTGCTCCAGCATGCCCCACGGCGGCGTCAGGTAGAGCGGCGAATGGGCCAGCAGCTGCGTCCCGGGCAGGCGCGCCAGGGCATCGAACGCGCCCAGCACGTGGCCGCGTGCATTGCCCAGGTTGCTGCCCAGCGCGATATAGGCTTCGGTCACGCCTGGTCCGACTTGTGGCCGGACTTGCCGGCGGGCTTGCGGCGACGGCGCTTGCGCGGCTTCGTCGGCGCGGCGGTCTCGACCGGGGGACCGGACGAGCTGCCCGCCAGGGCGGCCGCCAGGGTCTCGTGCGGCAACTGCTGCGCATGCGCCCACCAGTCGCCCAGCTCCTTGACCGCCGGCGACTCGGCGGCACGCAGCAACAGGAAATCGAAGGCGGCGCGGAAACGCGGATGCGCCATCAGGCGGAACACGCGCTTGCGCTGCACCTGCTCGAAGCGTGGCTGCAGCGCCCAGATTTCTTCCATGGTGAGGGTGAAGCGCCGCGGGATGGCCACGCGCTGGCACTGCTCGCCGATCACGTGGACGGCCGCGCGCTCCCACGCCGCATTGGGCTCCAGGCCCTTGGTGATCCAGGTATGCGCCAGGTCGCGCACTTCGCCCCACAGCAGCACGGCAAACAGGAACGCGGGCGTGACCGACTTGCCCTCCGCCACGCGCGCATCGGTGTTGGCCAGGCCCTGCTCGACCAGCGCGCGCAGCGCATGGTCGCCGCGCTTGAGTGCACGCGCCGTGGCCGGGAACATGAACTTCAGCAGCCCGGTCTGCTCGAGCATGCGGAAGCTCTTGAGGCCATGGCCGGCCAGGAACAGCTTCAGCGATTCGTCGAACAGGCGCGCCGGAGCGGCCTCCGCCAGCAGCGGGCCGAGTTCATCGAACGGCGCGGCCGCCTTGGCATCGATGCGGAAACCCAGCTTGGCCGCGAGGCGCACGGCGCGCAGCATGCGCACCGGATCCTCGCGGTAGCGCGTGGCCGGATCGCCGATCAGGTGCAGCACGCGGCCTTCCACGTCCTGCATGCCGCCGACGTAGTCGCGCACCGAGAAATCACTGATGTCGTAATACAGCGCGTTGACGCGGAAGTCGCGGCGCAGCGCATCCTCTTCGATGGTGCCCCACACGTTGTCGCGCACGATGCGGCCGTCGACGATGTGGCGATCACCCTCGCCCTCCTCCTCGCCGGTGCCCCGGAAGGTGGCGACCTCGATGATCTCCGGGCCGTACACCACGTGGGCGAGGCGGAACCGGCGTCCGATCAGGCGCGAGTTGCGGAACAGCTTCTTCACCTCGTCCGGCGTGGCATTGGTGGCCACGTCGAAGTCCTTCGGGTGCCCGCCCAGCAGCAGGTCGCGCACGGCGCCGCCCACCAGATAGGCCTGGTAGCCGGCTTCGTTGAGCCGATACAGCACGCGCAGCGCTGCCTTGCTGATGTTCTTGCGCGAGATCACGTGCTGCTCGCGCGGAATGATGCGCAGTGCAGGCTTGGCGTTGGTCCTTGCGTCTTGACTCAAGCGGTTTGGATCCTTGCAGGCGCTACGCGCCGTTCTAGGCGATCAGTCGCGGCAGGGTTGCCGCATCCACGTCCCACCATAGCCTCCTGTGGCTGGCGGAACCGTTTCGCCGAGGGTGGGGCGAAAGTCGCCCCGGGCATTGCCGGGCGAAACAATTCCGTTATACTAGCGCGCTCCGGTGCATTTCGCTCCCTTCGTCTAGTGGCCTAGGACACCGCCCTCTCAAGGCGGGAACACGAGTTCGAACCTCGTAGGGAGCGCCACTTCCGGCCTGGCACGGGCCGCAGCCCATCTGAACAGGCCGCGACAGTATGACTTTTGTCGTCACCGACAACTGCATCAAGTGCAAATACACCGATTGCGTCGAGGTTTGCCCGGTCGACGCCTTCCACGAAGGCCCGAATTTCCTCGTCATCAATCCGGACGAGTGCATCGACTGCACCCTGTGCGAACCGGAATGCCCGATCAACGCCATCTACCCCGAGGACGACGTGCCCGCCGGGCAGGAATCGTTCGTGGCGCTGAACGCCGACCTGGCCAAGAGCTGGCCGGTGATCACCGAACGCAAGGACGGCCTGGCCGACGCCAAGGACTGGGAAAACAAGCCCAACAAGCTCGGACTGCTCGAACGCTGAGCGCCGCCAGGCCCCGGGCGCCTGATCCGGCGCTGCCAGCCAGCCCATGAAAAAAGCCGCCCGAGGGCGGCTTTTTTGTGGGCTGCCGAAAGGCTCAGCCGCCGCCGAGGCGACCCTTGAGCGTATCGATGACCTTGGCCACCGCCGCAGCATCGCCCTGCGCGCGCACTTCGCTCGCCTTCTCGCCGCTGCTGCTGATGGTCAGCTGCACCTGCTTCGGCGCCGCGCCCGGCGCGTCGGCCGTCTGCTTCGACTTGCCATTGAACATGCTGCTGAAAAAACCCTTCTTGCCGGCCGGTTCGTCCGAGGCGATCACGCTCAGCGAATAGGTGTGGGCGTCGTCGTCGTGCGCCACCACCTGGCCGATATCACCCTTTTCCAGCGTCTGCGCCACGCGGCGGTAGGTGTTCTCGACGCTGTCGTTCAGCACGAAGCCGTCCGCGATCTGGCTGGTGCCCTTGCCCACGTTCGCCGTGGCGCCGTTGGACGTCGGGTTGTTGGCACCCTGCTCCGGGATCACCAGCGCCGCGTTGCTGGACGGCGTGTCCAGGCCCGGCGGGATTTCCAGCGGCGTTTCCTGTTTGGCGGTTTCCCAGGCCTTCTGCGAACGGAACATGCCGCAGCCGGAAAGCAACAGGGCAGACACGGCCAGGATCGGCAGGGCCACGACAAGCGGGGATTTCTTCATGTAAGCAGATTCCGTAGGAGTATCAGGTGCCCGAAACGTCAGGCCGCATTCGCCAAGGATGCCAGAGCCGCCACCGCTTCGCGAAGTCGCGCACGGTCCGGCCCCTCTTCCAGTTCCACCAGGGGCAGACGCGGCGCCGCCAACCCCAGCCCGAGCGACGGCAACCCCGCCTTGACCGCAATCGGATTCGGCGCGCAGTTGAGCGCCTGCACCAGCGGCTCGAGGACGGTGTCGCAACGCTGTGCCTCGAGCCGGTCTCCGGCCGTGGCGGCATCGCACAACATGCGGAACGCACGAGGCGCCAGATTGGCTACCACCGAGATGGTGCCGGCACCGCCTGCGAGCATGGCCTTGCAGGCCGTGCCGTCGTCGCCGGACAGATAGACGAAATCCGGGCGCGCAAGTTCCGCACAGGCACGGATACGCTCATCCGTGGACAGGGCTTCCTTGATGCCGATGATGGCCGGGTGGTCGCGCAACAGCGCCACCGTCTCCGGCAGCAGGTCGCAGGCAGTGCGGGTCGGCACGTTGTAGAGCACCACGGGCAGGCCACCCTGCTCCGCCACTTCCAGGAAGTGCCTGCGCAGGCCTTCCTGCGTGGGGCGCACGTAATACGGGGCCACCACCAGCGCCGCATCGGCGCCCAGCGCCTTGGCGCGACGGGTCAGGGCCACGGTCTTGGCGGTACCCGCCTCGCCCGTGCCGGCGATCACCGGGATGCGCCTGGCGACGCGCTCCACCGCAAAGGCGAGCAGGCGATCGTATTCATCATGCTCGAGCATGTGGGCCTCGCCGGTGGACCCGGCAACGACCACGCCTTCCGTGCCGCCTGCGATCTGGAAGTCGAGCAATCGCCCGAATGCCTCCATATCGAGTGCTCCGTCCGCCGCGAAGGGCGTCACCAGGGCACAGATGCTTCCGCGAATGTCCAAGACCTGCTCCGCCTGAAAAACCAAGCCCTGCATGTTACTGGAAAATCCGGGCCGGCCAATACAGGCGCACGCTGCGGCGGGCCCGGCTCATGCCGGCCCGGGCAATCCGCCGACGGGCTTCAGTGACTGACCTTGTCGCTGGGAAGCATGGTGTGGAGCATCTGGTCCTTCAGGTTCAGGGTATCCCGGCGTTCCCGCTCGATATCGGCGTACTTGCGACACGTGGTCCGGGGGATATGCGAACCGGTCGGCCGGTCTTCCGAGCAGATTTCCCGGTCGCCGTCGCGGCGCGTCAGGATCGCGTTGATCTCGGACTGGTAGTTGTACAGCTGGATCTTGGAAGCCTGGTCCATCGCGTCGACCTTCTCGAACTTGTCGAACAGCGACTGCATGTTGCCGAGATCCCGGGTGACGGTATCGCGCTCGCCTGCCGTGACGAACTGGAAGCGGCCACCCGCCCCCATCTGCTCGCGCACGTGGTCGGCCACGACCGAGAACTGGTCCTTGGTATCGGCCTTGACGTCCGGGGCCTCCTTGGCGAACACGGACGCCAGGGGCAACAGCATCGCCACCACGACGATAGACATTCCAAACTTGCCGAGCTTCATAGCCAACTCCTGGGCTGACGTTCCATGGGATTGATGCGAACCGCCGCCGATCCTATGTCCGCCCGGCCCGCCCGTCAAAATGGCTCGCCCGCCGCGCGAGGACTGCCTTACTTGCGGCTGCTCGGCAACGGCAAGTAAGCTGGAACGCTCAACCTTCACCCCGCCGCCACGGGGGGCTGCCACAGGTGGACCTCCTTGAATCGTTCCTCCACGCGTACCGGCAGTGACAACCAGCTGCTGATCCAGACGCTGACCCCCTCCCCACGCACGCCGCTGCTCACGCTGGCCAAGCGGATCGCGGAGGCGGGTTGCAACCTGGCGGACGCGCGGGTCGCCACCCTCGGCCCGGACACCTCGCTCACGCTGCTGGCCACGGGCGCATGGGACGCGGTGGCCAAGCTGGAGTCGGCGCTGACCAAGCTGGCACGCGACGAGGAACTGCGCCTGGTGCACTACCGCACCGGGCCGCGCGAGCACCATTCGCACCTGCTGCCGTACCTGGTGGAGGTCATCTCGGCCGACCGCCCGGGCATCCTGGTGAAGATCATCGACTTCTTCGACCGGCGCGACATCGTGATCGAACAGCTCAGCTCGCTGCGCTACCAGGCCATGCAGACGGGCGCGGACATGTTCCAGGCGCAGATCACCATCGGCATTCCCGCGGCGACGCACATCGCCGCGCTGCGCGACGATTTCCTGGAATTCTGCGACGGGTTGAACCTCGACGCGATCATGGATCCGGTGAAGTTCTGATCCACGCGCGGGCTGCGCGCGACGCCGTGAATTCCGTTTTTCCGGGGTCGGCGTCGGGTCCTTGAGCATGCCCCCTGGCGACATCCCACGCAAGGGCTTTCATTCGTCGCCGCACGCGCTAGTCTCTGTCTCCAGGCAGTACCGGAGAGCGCGCATGCAACGAGCGGATCGAGCAGCACCGATCGCAGGGCACTCGCTTCCCGCCAGCACGCCTCCCCTCGCTGCCCGTATTCCCCTCGATTCCCACCATGAGTCGAAGCCGGCCCCGGCTTCGCAGGAGAACCCATGCCCGAAGTTGGCAAGAAAGCCCCCAAACTCAAGGGCCCTACCGGTGACGGCAGCGAGCTGAAGCTCGACAGCCTGAAGGGCCAGTGGGTCGTGGTGTACTTCTACCCGAAGGACAGCACGCCCGGCTGCACCAGCGAAGCGAAGGATTTTCGCGACCTGTACCCGAAGTTCCAGAAGCGCCACGCCCAGGTCATCGGCGTCTCGCGCGACTCGGTGAAATCGCATGCCAACTTCGCCACCAAGCAGGAGCTGCCGTTCCCGCTGGTTTCCGACCCCGACGAAACCTGGTGCCAGGCCTTCGACGTGATCCACGAGAAGGTGCTGTACGGAAAACGTCACATGGGTGTCGTACGAAGTACCTTCCTGATCGATCCCGAAGGACGGCTGGCCCAGGAATGGCGAAACGTGAAAGTCACCGGACACGCCCAGGCCGTGCTCGACGCCATCCCCGCCAAGTGATCGACGACCTAGCCTCCCGCCGCGCCTCCCTTCGCCGCCCGCGGCGAGCGGGAGGCACGGCGCACGGCATCCCGGCCGGAACGGCCGGCTTCCCGCGGCGTACCCAGCGCCACGGTTCACCCACCTCGCACGCACAAGAGGTTCCTTCCGTATGACCGGAAGCAAGCGCATCTACGCTCTCGACACCAATGTCCTGCTGCACGATCCGACCTCGCTGTTCCGTTTCGAGGAACACGACATCTTCATACCCATGACGGTGCTGGAGGAGCTGGACGAAAAGAAGAAAGGCGCCTCGGAAGTCTCGCGCAACGGCCGCCAGGTCAGCCGCTTCCTCAACGAACTGATCGAGCGCGGCAACGGCCACGGCATCAGCAACGGACTCGAACTGGCCAGCCCCGAAGGCGTCAACCTCAGGCGCGGCAACGACGTGGGCCGGCTGTATTTCCAGCAGCGCACCACCAACGGGCACGGCAAGGCGGACAACCTGATCCTGTCGGCGGTGATCGAGCTGCGCGACCAGAATCCCGATCGTGCCGTCGTGCTGGTCACCAAGGACATCAACCTTCGCATCAAGGCCAAGATCTACGGCATCCATGCGGAGGACTACCAGAACGATCGCGCGCTCGACGACTTCACTCTGCTGTATACCGGCTCGACCGAGCTGACCGAGGACTTCTGGGACCGCCATCCGGAAGTGCAGTCGTGGAACGAGCGCGGTCGCACCTTCTACAAGCTGGACCGCCGCGAGGACGAGGACTGGTATGCCAACCAGTGCCTGTTCCTGCCCGGCGAAAACAGCGTCGAACTGCGCGTGCTGCACGTGGACGACAGCAAGGCCACCCTGGTGTTGCTGGATGACCACAGCCACGCGAACCACAGCGTGTGGGGCATTGCCGCGCGCAACCGCGAGCAGAACTTCGCGCTCAACGTGCTGATGGACCCGGACGTCGACTTCGTCACCCTGCTCGGCACCGCCGGCACCGGCAAGACGCTGCTGGCGCTGGCCGCGGGCCTGGCGCAGGTAATGGACCAGCAGCGCTACCGCGAGATCATCATGACGCGCGCCACGGTGTCGGTCGGCGAGGACATCGGCTTCCTGCCCGGCACCGAGGAGGAAAAAATGACGCCGTGGATGGGCGCGCTCACCGACAACCTCGAAGTGCTCGCCAACCCGGAGGAAGGCGGCAGCTGGGGGCGCCAGGCCACCAACGACCTGCTCGCCTCGCGCATCAAGATCCGCTCGCTCAACTTCATGCGCGGGCGCACCTTCCTGTCGCGCTACCTGATCATCGACGAGGCGCAGAACCTCACGCCCAAGCAGATGAAGACGCTGATCACCCGCGCCGGCCCAGGCACCAAGATCGTGTGCCTGGGCAACGTGGAACAGATCGACACGCCCTACCTCACCGAGACCACCTCGGGCCTGACCTACGCGGTCGATCGCTTCAAGCATTGGGAACACTCGGCGCACATTACCCTGCGTCGCGGCGAACGTTCCCGCCTGGCGGATTTTGCGTCGGAGGCGCTGTAAGCTCGCGGGATGTCCCGCACATCCCCACCCATCGCCCTCACCATCGCCGGCTCCGACTCCGGCGGTGGTGCGGGCATCCAGGCCGACCTCAAGACCTTCCACGCGCGTGGCGTGCACGGCCTGTCCGTGATCGCGGCGATCACCTCGCAGAACACCCGCGGCGTCACCGCGGTGCACACCGTGCCGCTGAAGCACATCCACAGCCAGCTGGACGCGGTGTTCGACGACTTTCCCGTCGGCGCGGTGAAGACCGGCATGCTGGGCAGTGCCGCGGTCACGCGACTGGTGGCGAAGGAAATGCACGCGCGCAAGCCGGCGTGGCTGGTGGTGGACCCGGTGATGATCTCCACCAGCGGTGCACGCCTGCTCGACGAAGACGCCGTGCAGGCCATGGTGGACGAGTTGATTCCCCTCGCGGACATCCTTACGCCCAACCTGCCCGAGGCCGAGGCCCTGCTCGGGCGCAGGCTGCGCCACGCCCGGGATTACGACAAGGCCGGGGAGTCGCTGCTCGAACTGGGGGCGGCGGCAGTCCTGCTGAAAGGCGGCCATTCCAGCGAACGCGAGGTGGTGGACCGCCTCTACGACGCCCGGGGCGTGATGGAGCTGCGTCACCCGCGCCTTCCCATCGAAGGCCATGGCACCGGCTGCACGCTGGCCTCCGCCATCGCCGCAGAGCTGGCCCGGGGGCACACGGCACGCTCCGCCGTCCGCCGTGCGGTGGCCTACGTGCACCGCGCCCTGGCGCGCAGCTACCGCCCTGGCGGCGGTCCGGTACACGTGCTCGGCCACTGAATCCACCTCGCAGCTGAACCAGGCCGCGGGCCCTGGGCGGGCCAGGCGTTACAATGACGGCTTCGCCCTACGGCCGCGTCCTAGTCCATGATCCTCGCCCCGCGCCTTGTCCTGCTGATCCTGTTGCTGGTGTTCGTGCTCTGCGTGCTGCTGGTGCACCTGCGTGGCCGCGCCAGGCTGCGCTTCGATCGCCAGCTGGTGGATCACTCGGCCGTGTTCGCGCCGTACAACCTGCTGATGTATGCGTTCTCGGCCGTTCCGGCCACGCCCATCCTCGACCGCCGCGGCTTCCCGCAGCTGGACCTGTTGCAGGCGAACTGGCAGGCCATCCGCGAGGAAGCCTTGCACCTGTTCGACGAGGGCTATATCCGCGCGGCGGAAAAACACAACGACGCCAGCTTCAACAGCTTCTTCAAGCAGGGCTGGAAGCGCTTCTACCTGAAGTGGTACGGCGAGCCGTTGTCGTCCGCCGAAGCGCTGTGCCCGAAGACCGTGGCGTTGCTCAACGCCATCCCCAGCGTGAAGGCGGCGATGTTTGCGTTGCTGCCGCCGGGCAGCAAGCTCAATCCGCACCGCGATCCGTTCGCCGGTTCGTTGCGCTACCACCTCGGCCTGATCACCCCGAACTCCGAGGATTGCCGCATCTTCGTCGACGGCGAGATCCACAGCTGGGGCGACGGCAAGGACGTGGTGTTCGACGAAACCTACGTGCACTGGGCCGAGAATCGCACCGACCAGACCCGCGTGATCCTGTTTGCCGACGTGGAGCGCCCGCTGCGCACGCGCTTCATGAATGCGATCAATCATCGCGTGGGCGCCTTCATGGGCAAGATCACCGCTTCGCCCAACACCGAGTCGCCGGAAGAGAAGACCGGTTTCGTCAACCGCATGTTCGCGCTCAACCAGCGCAGCCGCGAGCGCAACCGCGCATTCAAGAAGAAGCACCCCCGGCTGTTCCGCGCCGCGAAGTACGCGGGCATGCTGTTCCTGATCTGGCTGATCTTCCTGGCGCCCTGGCCGCTGGTGCACTGACCGGTCACGAACGGCAGGCCTCGCGCGTCCTTGCTGGGAGCCTCCCGAGGAATCCTCCATGGACCAAGCCACCGCCCTCTTCCAGCAACACCGGCCCCGACTGCTGGGGCTGGCCTACCGCATGCTCGGCACGCAGGCCGATGCCGAAGACGTGCTGCACGACGCCTGGCTGCGCTGGCACCAGCAGGACACGGATTCACTCGACGACGCGGAGGCCTGGCTGGTGACGGTCACCACGCGCATCGCGCTGGATCGGCTGCGTCGCGCCAAGACCGAGCGGGCGCACTACACCGGCCCCTGGCTGCCCGAACCGCTGATCGAGGACGGCGAGCAGCCCGAGGCGCAACTCGAGCGCGTGGAAAGCCTCAGTCTCTCTTTCCTCGCGCTGCTCGAACGCCTCAGCCCCGAGGAGCGCGCCGCGTTCCTGCTCGTGCAGGTCTTCGACTACAGCCACGCCGAGGCGGCCGCCATGCTGCAGATCGCCGAGGACGCCTGTCGCCAGCGCGTGCATCGGGCGCGCCTGCGGCTGCGCGACGGCCGGCCGCGCTTCACGCACTCACCCGATGCGCAACGACGCCTGCTGGAGAAGTTCCGCGACGCGATGGAACAGGCCGACGTGCCCGCGCTGCAGGCGCTGTTCGCCGAGGATGCAATCCACCTCGCCGACGGCGGTGGCAAGGTGAGTGCCACGCTGCGTCCGCTGCACGGCGGCGATCGCGTCGTGCGCCTGTATTCCCTCATCGCGGAGCGTTACCGCGACCTGTCCATCGTGCATCGCCTGCAATGGATCAACGGCGCGCCGGCCCTGCTCACCTGGGTGGATGCGAAGCTTGCGACCGTGGCCTGGATCGAAACCGACGGCGAGCGGATCACCAGCATCCACTCGCTGCGCAATCCGGAAAAACTCGCGCGCCTGGAGGCTGTCACGAATCCGCCGGGAAGCACGTCCTTGTCATGAGCGGCCACGGTGGCCGCATTCCAAGGAGTCCGTCATGTCCAAGCGCTTTTCCATCATGAAGTATCCCCAGGCCCTGAAGCCGCTGCTCGATTACGGCGTGGCACTGCATCAGTGCGGACTGGAAGCGCCGCTGGTCGAACTCGTGCAGATGCGCGTGTCGCAGATCAACGGCTGCGCGTACTGCCTGGACATGCACAGCAAGGATGCCCGGGCCGCCGGCGAAACCGAGCAGCGCCTCTACATGCTTGCCGGCTGGCGCGAAGCGCCCTCGATCTACACCGAGCGCGAATGCGCCGCCTTCGCCTGGGCCGAAGCGGTGACGCGCCTTGGTGTGGACGGCGTGCCGGACGAGGTCTACCAGCGGGCCCACGCGTCCTTCAGCGAGGAAGAGCTGCTGAGCCTCACGCTGGCCGTCAATCTCATCAACACCTGGAACCGCATCAACGTGGCCTTCCAGACACCGGGCGGCAGCTATCGTCCGGCGACAAGGAAGGCGGCCTGACGCGCGGGTCAGCCCGGCCCGGAAAGCGGATCCTGCGCATCCCGGGCGGCCCGTAGCGGCCGCCCGCTCCTTTCCAGCACATGCAGGTCGACATGCCGGACGGATACCGGCCAGTAGTGCTCGTCGAACGCCACATCGCCCGGTATCCAGCCGGCACGGCAACGGATCGCACCCCACCAGCGGCGCAAGGTCACCCATTGCTGGGCCAGGATGCCGTAGCGATTATCGGCGTCGACCGTGGGATCGCATACGCCGGTGGGCCGTGGCGCCTCGCCGTAGAGCGCCGTGCCGAACAGGATGTCCCAGACCGGGAAGATGAAGGCGTAGTTGCAGGCATGCAGCGTCGGCCGATCCGGGTCGACGCGCATGTGATGCAAGCGGTGGTAGCGCGGATCAACCAGCACGCGCCCCAGCACCGGTCCGAAATGCAGGCGTATGTTCGCGTGCCCCAGGTTCTGCAGCAGCTCGGCGAACAGCACCAGCAACGCGTAGTCCGTCGGCGCCACGCCGATCGCCACGCCCACCACGGCGACGATCAGCGCTTCGAGCAAGTCGTCGAGATAGTGATCGCGATCGTTCGACCAGCAACTCAGCTGGCGCTGGCTGTGGTGCAGGCTGTGCAGCGCCCACCACCAGGGGATCCCGTGTTGCAGACGATGCACCACATACAGCACGAAGTCGTAGATGACGTAGTAAACCAGGAACAGAGCCAGCGGATGGTCGCGCAGCCACGGCACGCCCTGCTGGACGCTGACCAGGCCGGCCCCCTCGCCAGCGCTGTCACCGCCCATCCATTGGTTGAGCGGGAACAGCACCAGGTAGGTAAACAGCGGCAACACCACGAACAGCTTGATCAGCGTGTAGCGGCAATCGATCGCCGTGGTGCGGCGGCACGGCCAGCGCTCCGCGGGCCAAAGGTCTTCCAGCAGACGCAGCACCGTGGCGATGACGCCGACCTGTATGGAGGTGAGCAGGAAGTAGCGGGCGATCCCGGAAGCCTGGCCCTGGAGCCACGACAGGTGCAACACCCCCAGGGCCGGCTCGACGGCATGCAGCGTCGTCCAGTCCAGGGCCACGGACCACAGGTCGGCCAGGGCAGCCATCGTGCGTCGGTCCCGCAACACGGACCCTAATTCTAAGGCCGGCCCCGCAGCACGATCTTGGCATTCGCGGGCGCACGATTCTGCGCCTGCCGATGGAAAGCGCGCAAAAAAAAGCCCCTCTTGCGAGGGGCTCCTTGGCCGGGGGCGAAAGCCTCAGGCTGCGCGCACGCGCTTGACGATGGCGTCGCCAAACGTGTCCGTGGTGCCCTTGCCGCCGATGTCCGGCGTGACGCTGTCGCGGTCGTGGGTCATGGTGTCGCGGATCGCGTTGCGCACCTTGTCACCCTTGTCGACCATGCCGAGGTGATCGAGCATGTCGGCCGCGGCGAGCAGCAGCGCGCACGGATTGGCGATGCCCTTGCCGGCGATGTCCGGGGCGGAACCGTGCACGGCTTCGAAGATCGCCGCCTCGGTGCCGATGTTGTCGCCCGGGGCCAGGCCCAGGCCGCCGACCAGGCCGGCGCACAGGTCGGACAGGATGTCGCCGAACAGGTTGGTGGTGACGATGACGTCGAACTGCTCCGGCTTCATCACCAGCTGCATGCAGGCGTTGTCAACGATCATCTCGTTGAACTCGATCTGCGGGTATTCCTTGGCGATTTCGCGCGCCACGTTGAGGAACAGGCCCGAGGCGGTCTTGATGATGTTGGCCTTGTGCACGGCCGTGACCTTCTTGCGGCCCTTCTTCACGGCCAGCTCGAAGGCGTAGCGCACGATGCGGCTCGATCCCTTGCGGGTGTTGCGCACCATCGAGATGGCGGTCTCGCCGTCCTCGGACAGCGTCTGTCCTTCGGACAGGTACGCACCTTCGGTGTTCTCGCGCACCGTGATGATGTCGATGTTCTCGAAGCGCGCCTTGGTGCCGGGGAAGCTGATCGCCGGACGCACGTTGGCGTACAGGTCGAAGTGGCGACGCAGGGTCACGTTGATCGAGGTGAAGCCACCGCCCACCGGGGTGGTCAGCGGGCCCTTGAGGGCCACCTTGTGCTTGGCGATGGCGTCGAGCGTCGGCTGCGGCAGGAGGTCGCCGCTCTTCTCCAGCGCGACCATGCCGGCGTCGACGAACTCGTAGGACAGACCGCAGTCCAGGGCGTCGAGCACGCGCAGCGTGGCGTTCATGATCTCGGGGCCGATACCGTCGCCCGGAATCACGGCAATGGTCTTGCTCATGGGGACACTCCTTGGGATAAGAATCATGCAACCCTGAAGCGGGGGACATCAGGGTCATAAATCCCTTCAATTATCCCCCATGCCGCACCAAGCGGCCAGAGCGGAGGCCCCGGCGGCCGTTGCAAATCCTCGCATGCTGCATTGAATAAACTCGCATGCGTCAACGGAGCGGCAAGGAGGCAGCCGCTTCGTTGTCCCGGGACTCAGGCGTGGCTGGCGCAGTCGCCCGTGGCGGAGCCGCCGGACTCCAGCTGGTCGAGGAAATCGACCGCGCGACGCAGGTGGGGAATCACGATGGAGCCGCCCACCACCAGGCCCACGCTGAAGGTCTCGAAGAACTCCTCGCGCGTCACGCCCGCTTCCTTGCACTGGGCGACGTGGTAGCTGATGCAGTCGTCGCAGCGCAGCACCATCGAGGCGACCAGGCCCAGCAGCTCCTTGGTCTTCACGTCCAGCGCACCCGGCTTGTAGGTCTGGGTGTCCAGCGCGAAGAAGCGCCGCACCACCTGGTTGTCCTCGGACAGGATGCGTTCGTTCATGCGCTGGCGGAACGCGGTGAATTCCGCCACGCGGTCCTTGCCGGCCTGCTCGTCGGTGGGCTTGCTCATGCCGCGGCCTCCAGCAGTGTCGCCAGCTTGCCGCTGCGGTCCGCGGCCACCAGGTCGTCGAAGCCGCCGACATGGTGATCGTTGATGAAGATCTGCGGCACCGTGCGCCGGCCACCGCTGCGCGCCAGCATCACTTCGCGCTGCGTGGGATCGGTGTCGATGCGCACCTCGTTCCACTCCAGCCCCTTGGACTTGAGCAGGTTCTTGGCGGACACGCAGTAAGGGCATACCGCGGTGGAATAGACCTCGATCTTGGGCACGACAAACTCCGGAACCGAAAATTAATACGACCGTTTCAAAATGGGGGCAGCCACACGTTGAAACAAGCCAATAGTTACTGAACCGACACCCCGGACGGGTGTCTCACAATGGTATTGTCGCTGACCTATGCGAAAGGCACCACGCCCCGCCCCCAAAGCCCCAGGAAACCGTTGCCACCCCTGCCCGCCCCGTCGGCGCCGGGGCGATCCAAGGACAGCAAAACGCATGTCGACACCGCTTCCCGGGACAGGACGCCCATGAACCGCTTTACGCCTACCCGACTGCTGACGGCGCTGCTTTGCGCCGGCCTGACGCTCAGCGCCCAGGCCCAGGACCGCGACGTGCGGCTGCCCGACCTGGGCAGCTCGGCCAATGCCCTGATCTCCCCGCAGGAGGCCCAGCAGTACGGCGCCGCCATGCTGCGCCAGATGCGCGCCCTCGACATGGTGCTGGACGACGCCCTGCTCGACGACTACATCAACGACCTCGGCTATCGCCTGGTCGCCGGCAGCGAGAAGCCCAAGGACCATTTCCAGTTCTTCATCGCCCGGGACAACATCATCAACGCGTTCGCCGCGCCTGGCGGCTATATCGCGGTGAATTCCGGCCTGATCGTCCTCACCAACACCGAGAGCGAACTGGCCGGCGTGATTGCCCACGAAATCGGCCATATCACGCAGAACCACCTGCAGCGCGCGTTCGAGGCCTCCAAGAAGGACACGCCGCTGATGGCGCTGGTACTGCTGGGCGCGATTGCCGCGGGCGCGGGCGCCGGGGCCGGCGACGCGGCGGGCGCCATCCTGATGGGTGGCCAGGGCCTGCTGATGCAGCGCCAGATCAACTTCACCCGCAAGGACGAAATCGAAGCCGACCGCGCCGGCATCCAGACCCTGGCCAACGCCGGCTACGATCCCGGCGCCATGGCCGCCTTCTTCGGGCGCATGGAAGACACGCTGCGCGTCGGCAGTGGCGGCGACCTGGGCGACACGCCTGCGCTGCTGCAGGACCATCCGGTGAACATGGACCGCATCAGCGACGCCAAGGCCCGCGCCGGCGCGCTGGTCGCCCGGCAGAAGCAGCGCCCGGCCGGCTCGACGCTGGACAGGACGCAGTGGGAGAAGAGCACGGCGCCGATCGCCTTCGTGAAGGACCCCACCTCGCTCATCAACCGCGAGGGCAAGGGTGGCGTGGACAACTTCCTGCTGATGCGCGAACGCGTGCGCGTGCTGTCCAACGACCCTGGCCAGATGACCTCGTACTACGCGTCCAGCCTGAAGAACGACCGCAATTTCGACGTTCCGTCCAATCGCTACGGCTACGCACTCGCCCTGATACGCAGCAACAACGGCAGCAAGGCCGTCGACGAGCTGCAGCCCCTGCTGACGGCGCACCCGGACAACCAGGTGCTGCGCCTGGCCATGGCCGATGCCAAGCTGCAGGCGGGACACCGCGCGGAAGCGCTGGTGATGTACGCCGACCTCAACCAGCAGTCGCCGCGCAACCACGCCATCGCGCTGGGTTACGCCAAGGCCCTCATCGACAACGGCAGCCAGGACGACGCCCGCCAGGCGGCCACCATGCTGATGCCGATGCTCGACAACAATGACGAGCCCGAGATCTATCGCACCTACGCCCGCGCCAGCGACAAGGCCGGTGATCCGGTGCGCGCCGGCGAAGCCTATGCCGACGCCTCCTATCTCTCCGGCCGCCCGTTCGATGCGATGGAGCAGCTCAAGGGCCTGCTGAAGCGTCCCGACCTCGACTACTACGCCCGCGCCCGCATCCAGGCCCGCATCAACGACCTCACGCCGCTGGTGATGGAGCTGCGCAAGCGCAGGGTGCAGACCGACGACAACCCGGACGGCCGCAGCCAGCAGCCCCTCCAGGGCGGCTCCGCCTGCCAGGGGCGGATCTGTTTCAGCGCCCGCGAGGCCAGTCGCTGAGGCTTCGTTTCGTGACGCCGTGACACTGCCGTCACGTTGCGGCAACGTGAAATGTCATCGCGGCGTAACATTCCCCCGTTGCAATAATTGCGTCATAGGCCTCCCCCAGCGGACCCCACGCGTGCACAAACGCATCCTGATCGTCGAAGACGAAGCCTCGATCCGCGACATGGTCGCCTTTGCCCTCCGCAAGGCGGGCATGGACGCCATCCATGCCGCCGACGCCCGCGCCGCCCAACTCGCCATCGCCGAACAGGTGCCGGACCTCATCCTGCTCGACTGGATGCTGCCCGGCACCAGTGGCCTGGAACTGGCCCGGCGCCTGCGCAAGGAAGAACTGAGCCGCGAAGTGCCGATCATCATGCTCACCGCCCGCGGCGAGGAGATGGATCGCGTCAACGGCCTGGAAGCCGGCGTGGACGACTACGTGGTCAAGCCGTTCTCCACCCGCGAACTGGTGGCGCGCATCAAGGCGGTGCTGCGCCGAAGCCAGGGCGACGATGGTTCGGGCATGGTCGAACTCGGCGGCCTGCGCATCGATGGCCCCGCCCATCGCGTGTTTGCCGGCGACGACGCGGTCACCATCGGCCCCACCGAATACCGCCTGCTGTACTTCTTCATGACGCACCCGGAGCGCGTCTATTCGCGCGCGCAACTGCTCGACCATGTGTGGGGCGGCAGCGTGTACGTGGAGGAGCGCACCGTGGACGTGCACATCCGTCGCCTGCGCAAGACGCTGGAACCATGGAAGCTCGACGACATGGTCCAAACCGTCCGGGGCGCGGGTTACCGTTTCTCCGCCAGCCCCTGAGGCGCGTGACGCCGCTATTGCGGGCAGGCAGGCTTTTGCCGATGCTGGCGCTCCGCCAGCCCGGCGCCACTGACTGACCGCCCATGCCCTATCTCTTCGACCGCTCGTGGAAGCTTCCGGCCGTGATGGTCGCCGGATGGCTCGTGGGCGGCGTCGCGGGCTGGCTTGCGGGCGGCCATGTCGCCACCGGCGTGGCACTGGTGGCGATCGCGGAAATCGTCTTGCTTCTGACCCAAATCCGTCATCAAGCGCAGCACATGATGACGCAAAGTTCCACGGTAGATTCCCTCAAGCATGACCGCTTCATGACGCGTTCCCGCCGCATCGCCTCCAGTCTGCGCGACCTGCGCAGCGCCGCCGGCACCCTGCCGGATGCGGTCGTGTTGCTCGACAACGAGCAGCACGTCCGTTGGTTCAACCATGCCGCCGAAGACCTGCTGGGGCTGCGTCGCCCACAGGATCGTGGCGCGCACCTGGACGAACGCCTCAGCACCACGGAACTCGCCACCTGGTTGAAGCATGGTGCACGCGAGCCGCTCAACGACGTGGCGGCGCCGGGGCATCCCAATCGCCACATCAATGTCACCCTGCTGCCGTTCGGCCGGCGCCAGCGCCTGCTGCTGGCCCGGGACATCAGCCATCTCACGCGGCTGGAGCAGATCCGGCGCGATTTCGTGGCCAACGTGTCGCACGAGCTGCGCACGCCGCTCACCGTGATCCACGGCTACCTCGAGCTGATCGATCCCGAAGACGTGCCCGAGCTGGCGCCGGTGCTCACCGAAATGCGCGCCCAATCCAAGCGCATGGGGCAGATCGTCGAGGACCTGCTGACGCTATCGCGCCTGGAAACCCAGGACCACGTGCAGGACGAGCGCGTGCAGATGACGCCGCTGCTGGCCACCATCCGCAAGGAGGCCGAGGCGCTGAGCCAGGGACGCCACCAGATCACCGTCGAGTCCTCGGCCGAAGCCGACCTGCTCGGCTCGGTGAAGGACCTGCACAGCGCGTTCTCCAACCTGGTGAGCAACGCGGTGCGCTACACGCCCACCGGGGGCCGCATCACCGTGCGCTGGCGCCGCACGCCGGAAGGCGCGGTGTATTCGGTGAGCGATACCGGCTACGGCATCCCGGCCTCGCACCTGGCGCGGCTCACCGAGCGCTTTTACCGCGTCTCCTCCAGCCGCTCGCGCGAAAGCGGTGGCACCGGCCTTGGCCTGTCCATCGTCAAGCACGTGCTGAACCTGCACCAGGCGCGCCTGGACATCCAGAGCGAACCCGGCCAGGGCTCCACCTTCTCCTGCTGGTTCAGCACCGAGCGACTGCTGACGCCGGGCGGCAACGACCCGGATTGACGTGGCCCGAAGCCGTTCGGGGCCCTTCCTGAACGGCCGTCACAGTACGCGGCACTGCGCCATGTAACAAAACGCCGCATCGGCCAGAATGGGGCAATGCGCCGCAAACCCGCCACTCCTTCGCCCGTCGCCGATCGTGCTGCTCCTGAGTTCTACCTCAGCCGCGAACTGGCGGCGCTCGAGTTCAACTTCCGCGTGCTGGCCCAGGCCCGCGACGCGCGCATTCCCCTGCTGGAGCGGCTGCGCTTCCTGAGCATCGTGGCCAACAACCTCGACGAGTTCTTCGAGGTGCGCGTGGCCATGCTCAAGCATCACCACATGTTCGGCTCGGCGGCGCCGGGACCGGACGGTCTTTCCTCCGGCGAGTTGCTCACGCGCATCCGCAAGCGCGTACTGGACCTGGTGGCCGAGCAGTACACCACCTGGCAGGAAGAACTCCGTCCCGCGCTGGACGCGGAGAACATCCACTTCCTGACCCGCTCGCGCTGGACCGACCGGCAGCGCGGCTGGCTGCAAGGCTACTTCGAGAATGAAGTGATGCCGGTGCTGTCGCCGCTGGGCCTGGATCCCGCGCACCCGTTCCCGCGCATCCTCAACAAGACGCTCAACATCGCGGTGGTGCTGAAGGGACGCGACGCGTTCGGCCGCGAAGGGCACATGGCGCTGGTGCGCGCGCCGCGCTCGCTGCCGCGCATCATTCGCCTGCCCGACGAAGTTTGCGATGGCGGCGAGCACTACATCTTCCTGGCCGAGCTGCTGCAGGGCTTCGTCGACCTGATGTTCCCAGGCTTCAAGGTGGCCGGCGCCTACCAGTTCCGCGTCACCCGCAACAGCGAGTTGATGGTCGAGGAGGCCGAAGTCGACAACCTGGCCCGTGCCTTGAGCGAGGAACTGCTTGGCCGGGGCTATGCGCGCCCGGTGCGCCTGGAGATCGGCGCCGATTGCCCGAAGGCCATCGTCTCGATGCTGATCAGCAATTTCGAGCTGGAAGATACCGACGTCTATCGCTGCGACGGCCCGGTCAACATCATCCGCGCGGGCACCATCTACGACGGGCTCGACCGGCCCGAACTGAAGTTCCCCCGCTTCATCCCGCAGTTGCCGCAGGTCTTCAACGACAGCCGCTGCAAGTTCGAGGTGCTGCGCCAGCGGGACGTGCTGCTGCACCACCCCTACGAATCCTTCGCCGCCGTGGTGGACCTGCTGCGCCAGGCCTCGCAGGACCCGGCCGTGCTGGCGATCAAGCAGACGCTCTACCGCGCCGGCGTCGACACGCCGCTGGTGGACCTGCTGGTGGAAGCGGCGCGCAACGGCAAGGACGTCACCGTGGTGATCGAGCTGCGCGCGCGCTTCGACGAGGAGGCCAACATCCGCCTCGCCACGCGCCTGCAGGAGGCCGGCGTGCAGGTGGTCTATGGCGTGGTGGGATTCAAGACCCACGCCAAGATGCTGCTGATCGTGCGCCGCGAGGACGACAGCCTGCGCCGCTACGTGCACCTGTCCACCGGCAACTACCACCAGGCCAACAGCCGCAGCTACACCGACATCGGCCTGATGACCGCCCACCCGGGCATCGGCGAAGACCTGCACAAGGTGTTCCAGCAGCTGTCCGGCCTGGGGCCGGTGATCGAGCTGCAGCACCTGCTGCATTCGCCGTTCACGCTCTACCGCAAGGTGCTTGAGAAGATCGAGCGCGAGACGGCCCATGCGCTCGCGGGCAAGCCGGCGCGCATCGTCGCCAAGCTCAACGCGCTCAACGAGGCGCACGTGATCCAGGCCCTGTACCGGGCCTCGCAGGCCGGCGTGGAGATCGACCTGATCGTGCGCGGCGCCTGCACGCTGCGCCCCGGCCTGCCGGGCGTGTCCGAGCGCATCCGCGTACGCTCGATCGTGGGACGCTTCCTCGAGCACAGCCGCGTGTACTGGTTCGCCAACGACGGCGCAGCGGAGATCTACTGCGCCAGCGCCGACTGGATGGAGCGCAACCTGATGCGCCGCATCGAGGTGGCCTTCCCCATCCTCGATCCGGTGCTGGCCAAGCGGGTCTACGACGAGACACTGGCGAACTACCTGGCCGACAACGTCGATGCCTGGCTGCTCGACGGCAAGGGTCGCTATGCGCGGGCGCGCTCCGGCGACGCACTACCCCATAGCGCCCAGCAATGGCTGCTGGACAAAATCGTGCCGGTCACGGCCTGACCGGATCCACCGAGCGGCTTCGCGACAGCGCGCCAGCGTGAGAGAATCCACCTCTTGCAGCCCGACGTGAGCCCCGCATGAGCCAAGGCGATCAGACCCCGATCAAAGACGGCGAACTGATCGCCGCCGTGGACATGGGCTCCAACAGCTATCACATGGTGGTGGCGAGGGTGGAGCACGGCGAGCCGCGCGTGATCGATCGCCTGCGCGAAACGGTACGCATGGCCGCCGGCCTGCGCGCCGACGGCACGCTGGATGCGGAACACCGCGCCCGCGCGCTCAATTGCCTGGCCCGCTTCGGCCAGCGCATCGCCGGCGTGCCCTCGATCCGGGTGCGTGCCGTCGCCACCAACTCGGTCCGTCGGCTGGCCTCGCCGCAGTCGTTCCTCACCGCGGCCGAGTCGGAACTCGGCCATCCGGTGGAAATCGTCTCCGGCCGCGAGGAAGGCCGCCTGATCTTCCTGGGCAGCTCGCATGACCTTCCCGCCTCGCGCGAAAGCCGCCTGGTGATCGACGTCGGCGGCGGCAGCACCGAGTTCATCATCGGCCGCGGCTTTGCGCCGATGCACACGGAAAGCGTGCAGGCCGGCTGCATTGCCTCCACGCTGCGCTTTTTCCCGGGCGGCAAGCTCAACCGCAAGCGCTGGCAGCGCGCCAACAACGAGATCGGCGTGCTGCTGCAGCAGTTTTCCGAGGACTACCGCGAGTCGGGCTGGGTCGAAGCCTATGGTTCCTCCGGCACCGCCAAGGCCATCGGCTCGGTGGTGCAGGCCATGAAGTTCTCCGACGACGGCATCACGCCGGCGTCCATCGCCGCGCTGCGCGACGCCCTGCTGAGCCAGGGACAGATCAGCACGCTGAAGCTCCCCGGCCTCACCGAGGACCGCGCCCCGGTGATCGCCGGCGGCGTGGTGATCTTCGAGGCGGCGTTCGAGGCGCTGGGCATCGAGCGCATGCGCGTGTGCGAGAGCTCGATGCGCGAAGGCCTGCTGTGGGACCTGATCGGCCGCGCCGGCGGCACCGATCCGCGCACGTCCAGCGTCGACGCACTGGCCAACCGCTACGGCGTGGATCGCGCACAGGCGCGTCGCGTGGAGTCGACGGCACTGATGTTCTTCGACCAGATCGCCCGCTCGTGGAAGCTCGACGGCGAGGCCCGGGAGTGGCTGTCGTGGGCGTCGCGCGTGCACGAGATCGGACTGGCCATTGCCCACAGCCAGCACCACCACCACGGCGCCTACATCCTGCGCAACGCCGACCTGGCGGGTTTCTCCCGGCAGGAACAGCAGTTGCTGGCGGCCATCGTGGAGTCCCATCGCCGCAAGCCGGACAAGACCACCTTCTCCGCCCTGCCGCAACGCTATCGCCAGCTGGCGCGCTACATCACCGCCCTGCTGCGCCTGGCGGTGCTGTTCCGCCGTGCCCGCCGCGCCGAGTCGTTGCCGCAGATGCAACTGGCGGCCACCAGCCACCGCGTGCGCCTGGTGCTGCCCGCGGCCTGGCTGGAGCAGCACCCGCTCAGCGAGGCCGACCTGGAGCAGGAGCAGGTGCCCATGAACGAGCTGGGCCTGCTGCTGGAAGTCCATCCGTCCTGAGCCTGACCGCCCGAGCACTGCCCGGCCCACTGCGTCTCCTCGCCGCGTATCATGTCCCGATGCCACAAGCCGCCCAGCCCGCCATGTCCCGAATCCTGCTCGCCGTCGCCCTGCTGATGTCGCCGCTCGTGCTCCTGGCCCAGGCCGCCAAGCCTGCCTCGACGCAGGCCGCTCCCGTCCATCCGGAAGTGGTGCTGCATACCTCTCAGGGCGACGTCACCATCGAGTTGTTTCCCGACAAGTCGCCCAAGAGCGTCGCGAACTTCCTGCAGTACGTGCGCGACGGCTTCTACAGCGGCACCGTGTTCCACCGCGCCATCCAGGGTTACCTGGTGCAGGGCGGCCTGTACACGCGTGACCTGCAGGCCAAGCGCACGCGCTCGGCGATCGCGAGCGAAGCGGACAACGGCCTGTCCAACCTGCGCGGCACCGTCGCAGTCGCCCGCGCCGCCGACCCGAACTCGGGCACCGCGCAATTCTTCTTCAACCTCGTCGACAACCGTCGCCTCGATTTCGTGGGCAACCAGAGCGGGCTGACCTGGGGCTATACGGTGTTCGGCAAGGTCGTCAAAGGCATGGACGTGGTCGACAAGATCGCCGGCCTGCCCACGCGCGGCCTGGGCCCGTTCGCCACCGACGTGCCCAATCCCCTGGTCGTGATCGACAGCGCCAACGTGGTCGGCGAGGAGGCCGCCGGCAGCGAGCAGAAACCCGCCGCCGTGAAGGCCGGCGCGGAGAAGCCTGTGGCCCCCGCCCCTGCCAGGAGCGCCGACAAGCCCAAGAGCAAGGGCTGACACTGCATGGCTACGCTTTTCATCGCCGACCTGCACCTGGACGACAGCCGCCCGCGGATCACCCGGCTGTTCGAGCAATTCCTCGCCAGCGACGAGGCGCGTTCGGCCGATGCGCTCTACATCCTGGGTGACCTCGTCGAAGCCTGGATTGGCGACGACGACGATGCCGAACTTCCCGGGCGCATCGCGCAGGCCACCAAGGCGCTGCGCGACACCGGCGTGCCGGTGTATTTCATGGTCGGCAACCGCGACTTCCTGCTCGGCGAGGCTTTCGCCCGGCGCGCGGGCTTCACGCTGCTCCAGGACGGCACCGTGCACGACCTCTACGGTCGCCCCACACTGTTGATGCATGGCGACGTGCTCTGTACCGACGACATCGCCTACCAGACCGTGCGCAAGCAGGTACGCACGCCGGAGTGGATGTCCCAGGTGCTCGCCATGCCACTGGCGGCGCGCCGCGCCTTCGCCGCGAAGGCGCGCGAAGACAGCCGCGCGCATACCGGCAGCACGATGGAAACCATCATGGACGTCAACGCCGATGCCGTGGCCGACGCCATGCGCAAGGCGGGCGTCACCCGCCTGGTCCACGGCCACACGCATCGCCCCGCCATCCACCGCTTCGACCTGAACCGCCAGCCTGCCGAGCGCATCGTGCTGGGCGACTGGTACGAGCACGGCTCGGTGCTGCGCATCACGCCGGAAGGCAGCGAATTGCGCGGTCTTTCCGTCGCCTAGGCGTGGGGCGCCCGGCCCCCGTCAGGGCGATCCGGTTACCAGCGTGAAGGTCTGGATGAAGTGGAAATCCTTGCGTCGCAGCGCATAGGCCGGATGCCCCGGATCGCACAGCCGTTCGAGTTCGGCGTAGTCCCCCTCCGCGAGATAAGGCCTCAGGCGCTCGCCCCAGGTATTGCGGAAGATCGCCTCCAGCAGATAGGCCTCGGTCGCGGCATCGACCGGTGAAATGCGCTCGATGGCAGTGGTGCGTACCGCGATGTCACCCAGGCCTGCTTCGCGCATGAGCCCGACGAGGGCACGCACGGCGGTCAGGTCACGCTCGTCCAGGCCGTAGCGATCGCGGTAGTACTGTCGCACCGCCTCGTTGACGAGGCGCTCCAGTCGCAGGTCCCAAGCGAACACCATGTCGGGCAGGAACGAGCTCTGGCCCAGCGCGATGCGGCCGCCCGCGCGCAGCAGGGACGACAGCGTCCGCAAGGCCTCGACCGCATCGCCCAGGTGGTTGATGGTGTTGGCGCACCAGATGAAGTCGAGGCTGCCGGCACGCAATGGCAAGCGCGTGAGGTCCACCTGCAGCAGGCAGGCCTGCGGCTGCCCGGGCGAGCAGGCCGCGAGGTGCGGCGCCGAGAGATCAGCGCCGACTGCCAGGCCCTGCGCCCCCACGATATCCGCGAGCTTCCGCAGCGACTCGCCTGTCCCGCAGCCCGCATCCAGCACCTGCATGCCCGCCTGCAAGCCGGCATGCACCATGAGTGCTCGCAGCTCGGGCGCGGCGAACGCATGGAAGCATTGCAGCTTGCGCGCATAGTCGCGCTGCGGATGGTCGCCCAGGGGTCCTGTCGGCGGTGCCGTCACCGATGCCATGCCGTCTCCACTACGTGGGGAACTCCTCCCCATCATCGCGGCAGCGAGCCATCGGAAACAATGTGGCAGGGTGCAGGACCGATGGTGGTCGGGGCGCAGGCAATGCAGCACGCCTCGAACGGCGGGCAATAAAAAACCCCGGCATCAAGCCAGGGCTTCTTATTACTGGCGGAGAGAGAGGGATTCGAACCCTCGATAAGGCTTTTGACCCTATACTCCCTTAGCAGGGGAGCCCCTTCGGCCTCTCGGGCATCTCTCCGAATTTTGTCCGCATCACTGCGGAGCCGGCAAGGATACTAACCGGCGCGCCTCAGGTAAAGCTTTTATTGCCTGTCAGTGTTCGCCAGCGTCGCCGGATGCATCCGGCTCGTGCTCGTTCTTGATCCGCTGATAGATCTCTTCACGATGCACCGCGACGTTCTTGGGGGCATTGATGCCAATGCGCACCTGGTTGCCCTTCACGCCCAGAACGGTAACGGTCACCTCGTCACCGATCATCAAGGTTTCACCGACCCTGCGGGTCAGAATCAACATGTTTGCCACTCCATGAATACTTTGGTCATAGGCCAACAGACGGCTCCACCTCACCCCTGAGCTTCGCCGTCTGGACAGTTCGACGATCGTACCGCCGAAGGCCCTACCGCCTTCCCCGGTTCACAGACTCAGCATCCCCTGTGATGCCATGTCGGTCGACACCGTCGCAACCAGCGGTGTCGGCAGTTTTGATACTAGCCGAGCGTCCGCGGACAGTGCAATGCGTAAACGGAAACGGAGTCTGGGCGATAGCTTCGCTTCAGGAAGCCAACCGCGCGCTGATCCAACCGGCAAGGCCGTTCAGGATACGAGGGAGCTCCGGGCTGTCCGTACCGCCACCCTGGGCCATGTCCGGACGACCGCCGCCCTTGCCGTCGATCTGGCTGGCCACATGGGCCACCACGTCGCCCGCCTTGATGCGACCGGCCGCCTTGCCGTTCACTCCGGCCACCAGCGAGACGCGCCCGTCGGCCGCGCCCGCCAGCAGGATCACACAGTCGGTGAGCTGCTGCTTGAGCTGGTCCACGCTGTCGCGCAGGGCCTTGGCATCCAGGCCCTCGAGGCGCGCGGCGATGACCTTGATGCCATCGATGTCCTGCGCGGTGGAGGCGAGGTCGGCGGTGGCCGAACCCGCCGCCTTGGCCCGCAATGATTCCAGTTCGCGTTCGAGCTTCTTCTGCTTGTCGAAGATCTGGCGCAGCTTCTCCACGGCGTCGTCACCGGTCGACGACAGCAGCTGGGAGAACTCGCCCAGGCGGCGCTCTTCGTCGGCCACGTAGGCCAGCGCCCCCGAACCCGTCACGGCTTCGATGCGGCGCACGCCGGAGGCCACGCCAGCCTCGCTGACGATCTTGAACAGGCCGATGTCGCCGGTGCGGCCCACATGGGTGCCGCCGCACAGTTCGGTGGAGAACTCGCCCATCTTCAGCACGCGCACTTCGTCGCCGTACTTCTCGCCGAACAGCGCCATCGCGCCGAACTCGATCGCGGCGTCGTACGCCATGTGATGGATTTCGGCCGTCTCGTTGCGGCGCACCTCGGCGTTGACGAGGGTCTCGATCTCGCGCAGTTCGTCCGCGCTCATCGGCTTGAAGTGCGAGAAGTCGAAGCGCAGGCGCTCCGGCGCCACCAGCGAGCCCTTCTGCGTGACATGCTCGCCCAGCACCTTGCGCAACGCCGCGTGCAGCAGGTGCGTGGCGGAGTGGTTGAGCACGATCGCCTGGCGACGCGAACCGTCGACGTTGGCGTCGACCACGTCACCCACGCGCAGGGCCTGCTTGCCGCTCCAGCGGCCCGCATGGCCGAAGAACACGCCACCCATCTTGAGGGTGTCGCCCACGGTGAGCGTGCCGGAAGCGTTCATCAACGCACCGGTATCGCCCACCTGGCCGCCGGACTCGGCATAGAACGGCGTGCGGTCGAGGATGACCAGGCCTTCCTCGCCCTCCTCCAGCGCATCGAACTGCTTGCCGCCGCGCACGATGCCGACCACCTTGCTGCCCTGGCTGGTCAAAGCCTCGTAGCCGAGGAAGACCGTGGGCGACAGCTGGCTCGCCAGTTCGGCCGGCATCTGGCCCTTCGCTTCGAACTTGCCGCCTTCGCGGCTGCGTTCCTGCTGTTCCTTCATGGACTGCTCGAAGGCGTCCATGTCGACGCTGAGGCCGCGCTCGCGCGCGATGTCCGCCGTGAGATCCACCGGGAAGCCGTAGGTGTCGTACAGGCGGAACGCGTCCGCGCCGGGAATCGTGCCGTGGGCCTTGGCGGCAACCGCGTCGAACAGGCGCATGCCGTTCTCCAGCGTCTCGCCGAAGCGGCGCTCCTCGGTACGCAGTGCGTCCTCGACGAAGCCCTGCTTCTGCACCAGCTCCGGATAGGCTTCGCCCATCTCCTCGACCAGCGGCTGCAGCATCTTCCAGAAGAAGTCGCCGCGCACGCCCAGCATCCAGCCATGGCGCAGCGCGCGACGGATGATGCGGCGAAGCACGTAGCCGCGCCCCTCGTTGGACGGCAGCACGCCGTCGACGATCAGGAACGAGCACGCGCGGATGTGATCGGCGATCACGCGCAGCGACTTGTTGGCGAGATCCTGGGTGCCGGTGAGCTCGGCGGCGACCTTGATCAGGTGCTGGAACAGGTCGATCTCATAGTTGGAGTGCACGTGCTGCAGCACGGCGGCCAGGCGCTCCAGGCCCATGCCGGTGTCCACGCACGGCGCCGGCAGCGGCGACAGCGTGCCGTCGGGCGCGCGGTCGAACTGCATGAACACCAGGTTCCAGATCTCGATGTAGCGGTCGCCGTCCTCGTCGGGCGAGCCCGGGGGGCCGCCGGCGATGCCCGGGCCGTGGTCGAAGAAGATCTCGGTGCACGGACCGCAGGGCCCGGTATCGGCCATCTGCCAGAAGTTGTCGGAAGCGAACGGCGCGCCCTTGTTGTCGCCGATGCGCACGATGCGCTCGGCCGGCACGCCCACTTCCTTGTTCCACAGGTCGTAGGCCTCGTCATCGGTGTGATAGACGGTGACCCACAGCTTGTCCTTGGGCAGCTTGAGGACGTCGGTCAGCAGCTCCCAGGCGTAGGCGATGGCGTCGCGCTTGAAGTAGTCGCCGAACGACCAGTTGCCCAGCATTTCGAAGAAGGTGTGGTGGCGGGCGGTGTAGCCCACCGAGTCCAGGTCGTTGTGCTTGCCGCCGGCACGCAGGCAGCGCTGCACGTCGGCCGCGCGCACGTACGGCAGCTTCTCGCTGCCCAGGAACACGTTCTTGAACTGCACCATGCCCGAGTTGGTGAACAGCAGCGTGGGATCGCTGGCCGGCACCAGGGAGCTGGACGGCACGATGGTGTGCCCTTTCGAACGGAAATAGTCGAGGAAAGTCGAACGGATTTCGGCAGTTTTCATGCGGCTGGGGAGGACCTGGCGGAGAGGTCACGCCCGGGAAACGGCGCCGCAACGGCGCTCATCCGCCCCAGCTACCGGGGAGGTCAGGCTTCATCGTCGGCTGCGTCGTCCACGTCGGCGTGGGTAACACTCCGTACTGTGGCGGCGGGAAAGCCCCGACGCAAGAGAAATTGAGCCCGGCGGGCCATTTCCGCGGCATCCGGCGCCGACTTCCCGCCATATCGACGCCGAAGCTGGGCTGCCGCCAGGGCGGTCCAGTCGGCATCGGCCGCGTCCAGCACGGCGCGGATGCGGGCGTCGGCCAGCCCGTGACTCTTCAGTTCGGCCCGCAGCCGCATGGGGCCGTAGCCCTGGGCGATGCGGCTGCGTACCAGCACTTCGGCGAAGCGCTCGTCGTCCTGGTAGTGCTGCTGGCCCAGCCGGTCCAGCGCGTCGCTGGCCTCGTCACCTTCGTACCCGCCCTGGCGCAGCTTGAGCCCCAACTCCCGCCGGGAGTGCTCGCGGCGGGCAAGCAGGCCCAGCGCCTTGCTGTAGGCGCTGGGCTTGTCGGGCTTGTCGCTACCGCGGCGAGGCATCAGGCGGCCTGCGGAGGACGGATCAGGCCTCTTCGGTCTCGACCGCCGGCAGCGGCGAGTTGCCACCGCTTACCAGCAGCTTGGCGCGCAGGTCGGCGTCGATCTCGTTGGCGATGGCTGGGTTGTCACGCAGGAACTGGCGCACGTTCTCCTTGCCCTGGCCGATGCGGTCGCCCTTGTAGCTGTACCAGGCGCCGGACTTGTCGATCAGGTTCTGGGCCACGCCCAGCTCGATGATCTCGCCTTCGCGCGAGGTGCCCTCGCCGTAGAGGATTTCGAACTCGGCCTGGCGGAACGGCGGTGCCACCTTGTTCTTGACCACCTTGACGCGGGTCTCCGAGCCGATGACTTCCTCGCCCTTCTTCACCGCGCCGGTACGGCGGATGTCCAGGCGCACCGAGGCGTAGAACTTCAGCGCGTTGCCGCCGGTGGTGGTTTCCGGGCTGCCGAACATCACGCCGATCTTCATGCGGATCTGGTTGATGAAGACGACCAGGCAGTTGGATTTCTTGATATTGGCGGTGAGCTTGCGCAGCGCCTGGCTCATCAGGCGGGCATGCAGGCCGACGTGGGAGTCGCCCATTTCGCCTTCGATTTCAGCCTTGGGCGTGAGTGCGGCGACGGAGTCGACCACCACCACGTCCACCGCGCCCGAGCGCACCAGCATGTCGGCGATTTCCAGCGCCTGTTCGCCGGTGTCCGGCTGGGAGACCAGCAGGTCGTCCACGTTGACGCCCAGCTTGGCGGCGTAGGTCGGGTCCAGCGCGTGCTCGGCGTCGACGAAGGCCGCGGTGCCGCCGTTCTTCTGGCAGTTGGCGATGACCTGCAGGGTCAGCGTGGTCTTGCCGGAGGATTCCGGACCATAGATTTCCACCACGCGGCCGCGCGGCAGGCCGCCGACGCCCAGCGCGATGTCCAGGCCCAGCGAGCCGGTGGAGACGGTTTCGATCGCGTCGTCGGTGCGATCACCCAGGCGCATGACGGCACCCTTGCCAAACTGCTTTTCGATCTGGCCGAGGGCCGAGGTGAGCGCCTTGCGCTTGTTGTCATCCATCGTCTTGAATCCTGGGTGGCAGTGAATGAAGGGCATGATGCCCGCGTCTGGTCTCACGGGCTGCGATCTGAAGTAAGCAAGTATCCCACACCGGTCAAGCCGGTCCGGAAAGGCTTTGGGAATCAGTCCGTCAGCGCCTTGATGACGCCATTGAGGGCCGCCGCCACGGTCTGCCGGCGCACCGCCTCGCGGTCGCCGTCGAAGTGGAACAGGCGGGCGTGGGCATAGGCGCCGCGGCGCTTCCAGCCGATCCAGACGGTACCGACGGGCTTGTCCTGGGTGCCGCCGCTGGGCCCGGCGATGCCGGTCACCGCCACGGCCATGCCCGCGCCAAAGCGTGCAAGCGCACCCGACACCATTTCCAGCGCCGTTTCCTCGCTCACCGCGCCGGTGCGCTCCAGCGTGCGCGGGTTGACGCCGAGCAGCGCCTCCTTGGCCTCATAGCTGTAGGTCACCACGCCGGCGTCGAACCAGGCGGAACTGCCGGGGAGGTCGGTGAGCGTCTTGGCGATCCAGCCACCGGTGCACGATTCGGCGGTCACCAGCATCAGGCGCTGGCGCAGGGCGGCCGCCGCGATCTGCTCGGCCAGCTCCTTGAGCTCGGCATCGGTGGGAATGGTCAGGGACATGGGGGGAATTCCTGGGGAACGGACGCAAGCGCCACCTTCTACCGCGCCTGCGCCGCCCCGCCAAGGCCCGGAGCCTGCGCGAACGCGTCGCACGGCCCCGGCCACCAGGCGCCCTAGCCCCAGATGGTTTCGGCGAAACGCAGGAAATTCAGGCCGAGGATCTTCTCGATCCGGCTGCCCGGATAGCCCTTCTGCGCGAGCAGTTGCGCGAGCTTGTGGAATTGCTGCGGCCCGCGCAGGTCGACCACGAAGGGATAGGTGTCGGGGCGCTCGCCCGCGGCGCTGATGCCGGCCGCCTTGCGCTGGGCGATCTCCCTGGCCAGCGCGGACTGGTAGGCATGGAGGTCGTCGATCTGGGTCACCGAGCCGTCGGTGCCGATGCCGACATGGTCCTCGCCGCAGACATTCACCGCGTGGTCGATATGCGCGACGACGTCCTCGGCCCTGGCATGGCCCGACGCGTTGAGGAACGGCATGAAGTAAATGCCGACGAAGCCGCCCCGCTCCGCCACCAGCCGCAGTTCGGCGTCGGTCTTGTTGCGCGGCAGGTCGGTCACGGCGCGACAGCCGGTATGGTTGATCGAGATGGGCGCCTTGGAAGTACGCGCCGCATCGAGGCAGGTCTGCTCGCCGCTGTGGGAAAGGTCGACCATGACGCGACGCTCGTTGAGCCGCGCCACCACCTCGCGGCCGAACGGCGTGAGCCCCCGGTTCTCCGGCGCCATCGAGCCATCGCCCAGCTGGTTGGCCGGGTTGTAGGTAAGCTGGAAGACGCGCACGCCCAGGTTCGCGAAGATGTCGACGCGCTTCGCATCGTTGCCCATCATCGCGCCGTTCTGGAAACCGTAGATCAGCCCGATCTTCCTGTCGGCCCTGGCGCGCCGGATGTCGCCCGCGGTCAGCACTTTCAGCAGGTCCCGGTCGTGGGCCCGCACCAGCGTATCGGTGGCGGCAATGTCGCGCACGCTGGCCTCGAACGGGTCATCCGGCCCGGACACATAGCCCAGCGTGATGTTCACCGCCGTCAGCCCGGAGGCATGGGCTTCGGACAACACGCGCGGCGAGAACTCCGGCACCAGCCCGCCCGATCCGCGATTGGGATCGTCGAGTCCGCCCAGCGCGTTGATGATGATGCCGCCATCGGCGGGGCCGGCGCCCGGCACCGATGCTGCCCGTGCCTCCCACGGCAGCATCGTCGCTGCCGCGGCCCAGCCCAGGCCGGCCAGGAACGTCCGTCGGTCAATCGTCGTCATCGCCCATTTCTGCCTTTGTCACCGGCCTATAGTCGGAACGCGGGTACGCATGCCCGCGCTTCACCGTCATGCGGATGCTGCGGAGGTTGCCGATGTCCTTCAGCGGGTCGGCCGAGAGCACGGCGAAGTTCGCCAGCTTGCCCGCGGCGATCGAGCCCATGTCCTGCGCCTGCCCGGCCGCCTGGGCGCCGACCAGCGTGGCCGAACGGATCACCTGCAGCGGCGGCATGCCCACGTCGTGGGCCAGGAAGGACATTTCGTCGTAGACGGACGGCCAGGCGCTCCTGGCGCCACCGTCGTCGTCGGTGCCCGTCGAAATCGGCACGCCGGCCTGCCACGCCTGGCGTACCAGCCGGATCGTGGTCGGCCCCGTGCAACGCAGCGGCTTGCGGTCCGGGTGCGTCTTGCGCTCGGCGTCATAGCGGACGAACAGGCTGCCGGTCGCATCCAGGATCGTGCCGTGCTTGAGCATGTCGCGGTAAAGGCCGGCGATGACGGGATCATCGCCGTACTTCGCCAGCCGTTCGTCGTGGAACGGCGTGTGGTCCTCGTAGGACTTCAGCATCACCGGTTCCAGCTGGTAGGCGAGGTAACAGGCATGGCTGACCACATCGACACCCGCCGCGATCACGTCGGCCGGGCGGGTCGGGAACACCGCGCTGTGCGCCCACACCATGACGTGCTGCCGATGGGCTTCGCTGGTGATGGCGGCGACGCGTTCCGGCGGCAGGTCCGCATATACCTTGATCGCGGTGGCCGAGGTGCCGCGCGCCAAGGTCACTGCCTCGCGCAGGTCGGTGTCCTTGTCGATGGCCTGCATCCACGGGCTGTTGCCCGGCGCCACGCCGTAGCTTGCCGCCGCCACGCGCGGATCGGCGAAGAACTCGGGGCCCGCCATCACCGCCGCGTAGTAGATGTCGGGCGCGGGAATCTCCCCTGCCCGCGCCTCGCGCGCCAACTCGCCGACCGAACGCAGGTCGTCGGCCATGTCGCGCACGGCGGTGACGCCTGCATACAGGTTGCGCCGCAGGATGGCCAGCGCACGTTTCGCATCCGGCGGCGTGGCCAGGTGGACGTGGCTGTCGATCAGGCCCGGAATCACGTAACTGCCATGAAGATCGATGGCGTGGACATCAGGATCCCTGGAAGCGGCGATCGTTCCGTGGGGCCCTACCGCCACGATCCGTTCGCCACGCACCAGGATGTCCTGGTCGGCAACAGGCGCCGCGCCGGTGCCGTCGATGAGGGTGACTCCGGTGTAGAGCGTCGCGGCTTCGACGGCCGACGGTTTACCCGGCCCACTCCCTGCCGCAAAGGCGGTGGAAGCGATGAACGCCAGGGCCAGCGCCGTCATGCGGCGGAAGGCGGATCGAGGGAGGCTGTGCATGGCGGACGATGCTACACATCGGATTCTCAGGCCCACAAGCCTCCCGCGAGGCGGCTCGAGCCTGCCGCCGATCGCTGGTTCGACGCAGGAAATCACTGCCGGTGGATGCGGCGAAAGCGCCTCGAGCGACACGCCTCGCGGGCCATGCGGGCTTGCCGCCCCGCTACCGGGTCAAGGCGTCGATCAGCGCTTGCGCCAGGGGCTTCATGTAGTAGCTGCCGGAGGGAATGGCCTGCACCCGTATCCCGTGTCTCGCCAATGCCTCGGCCACGACGGGACCGACCGCGGCCACCACGGTGCCGGACAACGCGTCCTTCAGCGAGGGCGCCTGTCCATGCGCCGCCACCAGGCGGGACAGGCGCGCGACCTGCTGCAGGCTGGTGAACGCAATCGCATCGACCGCACCTTCCCGCATGCGCGCCAGCATCGCCAGGACGTCCGCGTCATCGGCGGCATCCGCATACCGGTAGGGGGCCACGGGCAGCGCATGCGCTCCTGCCTCGGCAAGGACGTGCATCAGCGCCTCGTTGGGATCGCTGCCGTACAACTGCACGCCGACGCGTCGCCCGCGCAGGTCGAGTGGCGCCAGGCAGGCAATCATGCCGGGCGTCGTAGCCGGCTCGGCGACCAGGGATGGGCGCAAGCCGAGTTCGCGAAGCACCCTGCCCGGCTTGGGACCACGGGCCACGATGCGCACTTCGGACAGTCGCTCGACGAAGCGCGCACGCCACGCAGGCCGGTGCCGCTCGAGGACACCGAGCAGGCGCCGCAAGCCTTCGCCGGTGAGCAACAGCAGGTCGTCGCATTGGCCTGCGTTGAACTGCTCCAGCCATGCGAGCAGGGGGACCGGGTCTGGCGCGTCACGGATCTCCACCAGCGGGCAGCGCAGCACCTGCGCACCACGGCGTTCGAGCAGGGCGGCAAACACGTCCAGTTCCCGCGATTCGGGAACCGCGATGCATCGGCCGGACAGCGGCTGGGCGGGCGCGACAGGCACGTTCACGACCGGGCGCCCCGCCCATGGCCCACCACGGCATCCGGCGCGCTCCTCGCCATCAGGCCACCTCCGCCGTCGTCGCCGACGGGGCCGGCGTGCGTGCCCTGGCAGCATCGCCGAACCAGGCCTGGTCCGTGGCAAACGCCGCCACCTCGCCAATGATGAGCAGCGCTGGTGTCGTCACCGCATGCCGTTGGGCGAGATGCGGCAACTGCGCGAGCGTGCCGGTGACCACGCGCTGCTGCGGCAGCGTGCCATTCTCGATGATGGCGACCGGCGTATCCGCCGCACGGCCGTGCGCCAACAACTGGGCCGTCAGCGATTCGACCCGCTCCACGCCCATGTAGACGGCCAGTGTCTGCCGGGCATGGCCCAGCAGGTTCGCGTCCAGCGGATCGGCGGTGTCCTTGCCGTGGGCCGTCAGCAGGCAGATCGACTGTGCATGTTCGCGATGCGTCAGCGGGATGCCGGCAAAAGCCGCGCACGCCACGGCAGCCGTGATGCCCGGCACCACGTCGCAGGCAATGCCGTGTCGCCGGAGAAAGGCGAGCTCCTCGCCACCACGACCGAACACGAACGGATCGCCGCCCTTGAGGCGCACCACGCGGCGACCTTCACGCGCATGCGCCAGCAGCAGCCGATGGATCTGCTCCTGGGGCACGTGGCGACCGCCGCAGCGCTTTCCCACGTCGATGCGCTCCGCATCGCGCCGGGCCATCGCGAGGATCTCCGTGCCCACCAGTTGGTCGTGCAGGATCACGTCCGCCTCGTGCAACGCACGCAGCGCCTGCAGGGTCAGCAAGCCGGGGTGCCCCGGACCCGCGCCGACCAGGCTGACGGAACCCGCGCGCGGCGTGACCTTGTCGATGCGCAATGCATCGAGCAAGGCCTGCTCCGCTTCCTGCGGCCGCGAACGTCGAAGCATCGACAGCACCGGTCCGTCGTGCAGCCAGTCGTAGAAGGCGCGTCGATCCGCGAGGCTGGCACGCGACCGCACGATGCGCGTGCGATGGCGCTGCGCCAGCAACACCAGCGCACCCAATGCACCATCGAGCGCCCTCTCAAGGGTCTCACGGACTCGGCGCGCCAGGGCTGGCGCCGCCCCGGCCGTGGATATCGCCACCATCAGCGGCGATCGATCCACCACCGCGGGCACGTGGAAGCGAGACAGTTCGGCGTCATCCACCACGTTCGCGAAGATGCGACGCCTGCCTGCCTCGGCGGCGACGCGGGCATTGAGGGAGCGATCGCCGGTGGCGGCGATCACCAGCCACATGCCATCCAGCCATTCCGGCACGAACTCGCCGCATCGCGACGCGACCTGCCCTTCTTCGACCTGGCGCACTAGCCGCTCGTCCAGTCGTGGCGCCCCCACGGTGACCCGTGCCCCTGCGTTGAGCAGGGCCTCGACCTTGCGGCAGGCGACGCTGCCGCCGCCCACCACCAGCACCGGCAGCCCGGCCAGATCGGCGAACATTGGATAGAGTCTCATCGATGGCCTCCCGGTCGTCACTGGGTCAACTCGGCATCCGCCGCTGCATGGGTCTCGGCAATCAACCGTCGCAGCTCCGGTATGCACGATCCGCAATTGCCACCCGCCCGCAGCGCCGCAGTCACGCCGGCGGGCGTGTCCAGGCCTTTCGCCCGGATGGCCTCGCTGATGGTGTTTCGCCCCACGCCAAAGCAGGAGCACACCACCGGACCGGCATCGGTGCCCCCGCCGGGCGGTTCGCCGGCCAGCAAAGCCGCGCGGTCGGCGTCGTCCAGCGCCTGGCGTGCGAACAGGCTGGCCAACCAGTGACGCGACGGCAGGTCGGGGCGTGGGGACAGGAACACGCACGCGTCGATGCGTTCGTCCCGCAGGTGGGTCGCGCGATAGACGCCGGTGTTGCGGTCCTCGTACTCCAGCCAGCCCGCGTCGGCGTCGTGCACGCCGAGCCAGGTCCTGGCCCAGCGGCTGCAATCTTTCGGCCGTTCGCGATGCGCGATCTCGTAGCGCAGGAAGCGCTCGCCGCGGACCAGGGTCCAGTAGCTGAACTCCGACGTCGGCAGGAACCGACGCCCAAAGGCAAAGCCGTACCAGCGCACGGGAAAAGGCTCCACGCGCACCGGCGTGTGCTTGAACTCCGGTTCGCCGGACACCGGATCGACCACCGGATTCACCAGGCCGCCGACGCGCGCATCCGAAGCGAACTGGTCGTTCCAGTGGATCGGCACGAACACGTTTCCCGCCAGGATGCCGCCGCCCTGGCGCACGCGCGCCACCATCGCGCCCCACTTCGAATGCACGCGGGCCAGTTCGCCCTCGCGCACGCCACTGCGCAAGGCGTCGTGGGGATGCATGTCCACGTAGGGCTCGCTGATATGGCCCGCCAGCCGATGGGATTTGCCCGTGCGCGTCATGGTGTGCCACTGGTCACGCACGCGTCCGGTGTTGAGCACCAACGGATACTCGCGATCCGGCGCATGCGCGGGCAGGCGCGCCGTGGTGGCGACGAACCGGGCTCGGCCGTCGGCATGGGCGAAGCGCCCGGCAGTGAACAGGCGTGGCGTGCCGGTCCCGTCTTCGTGGACCGGCCACTGCACCGGCTGCAGCGCTTCGTAGGCTGGCTGGGAGAGCGAGGCCAATCCGCCGAGATCCAGTTGCCGCGGCGCCGCGGCAAGACCATCGCCGCGCGGTTCATGATTGCGGAACGCCGTCAGCCGTGCGTGCTCGACGAAGATGTCGCGTGGACTCTCGAAGCCGAACCCCCCCGCAAAACCGAGGCGCCGCGCCACCTCGCAGACGATGCGCCAGTCCGCCCGCGCCTCGCCCGGAGTCGGCAGGAACGGACGCTGGCGCGAGATGCGTCGCTCCGAATTGGTCACCGTGCCGTCCTTCTCGCCCCAACCCAGCGCCGGCAGCAGCACGTGCGCATGCGCATTGGTGTCGGTGCGCTCGATGATGTCCGAGCAGACCACCAGCTCGCACGCATCCAGCGCCCGCTTCGCGCGATCGGCGTCCGGCAGGCTGACCACCGGATTGGTGCCCATGATCCAGACCGCCTTGATCCGGCCCTCGAGCATGGCGTCGAACAAGGCCACCGCCTTCAGTCCGGGTTGCGAGGCGATGCGCGGCGACGACCAGAATGCCTGCACGATCTCGCGGTGCGCCGGCTCGTGCAGCTCCATGTGCGCAGCCAGCATGTTCGCCAGGCCACCCACTTCGCGGCCACCCATCGCGTTGGGTTGCCCGGTGATCGAGAACGGCCCCATGCCCGGCCTGCCGATGCGTCCGGCGAGCAGGTGGCAGTTGATGATGCTGTTGACCTTGTCCGTGCCGCTGGACGACTGGTTCACGCCCTGCGAGAACAGGCTTACTACCCGCTCGTGACGCGCGAACAGCCGATAGAACGCAAGCACGTCGGCGGCCTGCACGCCACAGGCGCGTGCCACCTGCGCCGGATCGCCGGCATCGGCCGCGGCGGCCGCCAATGCGGCATTCAGGTCCTCCGTATGCGCGTCGACGAACCCGGCATCCATCACGCCCTGCTGGAACAGGTGGACCAGCAGGCCGTTGAACAGCCAGACGTCGGTACCCGGCCTGATCGGCAGGTGCAGGTCGGCCGATTCGCAGGTGGCGGTGAAGCGCGGGTCGATCACCACCAGCTTCGCGCCTGCCTCCTTCGCCCTGGCGATGCGCTGGAACAGCACGGGATGGCACCACGCGGTGTTGGAGCCGACCAGCACCACCAGCTCGGCGCGCTCCAGGTCCTCGTAGCATCCGGGCACCACGTCCTCACCGAAGGCGCGTTTGTGCCCGGCCACCGCCGAGGACATGCACAGTCGCGAATTGGTATCGATGTTCGCCGTGCCCAGGTAGCCCTTGGCCAGCTTGTTGGCGACGTAGTAATCCTCGGTGAGCAGCTGGCCGGAGACATAGAAGGCCACGGCGTCGGGACCATGCTCATCGACGGTGCGGCGGAATCCGTCCGCGACCCGGTCCAGCGCCTCATCCCAGCTGGCCCGATGGACGGTGCCGTCCGCGCCACGTATCCGCGGGTGCAACAGGCGACCTTGCAGGTCGACCGTTTCGCCAAGCGCGGCGCCCTTCACGCACAGGCGGCCGAAGTTGGCGCCATGCGAGGGGTCGCCCGCCACGCCCACCGTGCCGTCGGACCCGGCCCGCGCCAGCACGCCGCAGCCGACGCCGCAGTAGGGACAGGTGGTGGCGACCGTCCCGCTCATGCGTCACCGCGCCTGACCTGCACGTTGCCGCCGTCACAACGCACCTGCCACGCGTGCACGCGGTGATGCGGCACTTCGAGGCATTCGCCGGTGAGCAGGTCGAAATGCTGCTTGTGGATCGGCGAGGCCACCACCACGCGCTCGCCCTGACTTCCCACCAACCCCCGGGACAGCACGGCGGCACCCGAGTGGGGATCGATATTGTCGATCGCGTAGAGCGCCTCGCCGCCCACCCGGAACACGGCCACCTGCTCGCCATCGACCAGGGCGCATACACCGGTGTCGGGAACGATCTCGTCGAACCGGCATACGGACGTCCAACCACGATCTGCCATCGCCTGATTCATGGGATCACTCCGTCTCCACCACGACAGGAATGCGACCCCGTCGATGCCGTTTCTCCTCGGGCGTGGCGGGCCGCATCTGGCCACGCTCCGGCACGAAGACCACCTGGTCGTCGGGCGCATCACTGTTGACGAAGTGCTGGAAGCGCCTGCGGACCTGCGGGTCGGTGACCGCCTTCTTCCACTCGCACTCGTAGGTATCGACCACGTGCCGCATCTCCGCCTCGAGTTCGCCGGCGATCCCCAGGCGGTCGTGGATGATCACGTCGCGCAGGTAGTCCATGCCACCTTCGAGGCTGTCGCGCCACATGCTGGTGCGCTGCAGGCGATCGGCCGTGCGGATGTAGAACATCAGGAAGCGGTCGATCATGCGTACGAGGGTGTCGGTATCGAGATCGCCGGCCAGCAGTTCGGCATGGCGCGGTTTCATGCCGCCATTGCCGCATACGTAGAGGTTCCAGCCCTTCTCGGTGGCGATGATGCCGACGTCCTTGCCCTGTGCCTCGGCGCATTCGCGCGCGCAGCCGGACACGGCGAACTTCAGCTTGTGCGGCGAGCGCAGGCCCTTGTAGCGGTTCTCCAGGTCGATCGCCCGGCCCACCGAATCCTGCACGCCATAGCGGCACCAGGTGGATCCCACGCAGGACTTCACGGTGCGCAACGATTTGCCGTAGGCATGCCCCGATTCGAAGCCCGCGGCGATCAGCTCCTCCCAGATCAGGGGAAGCTGCTCCAGCCGCGCGCCGAACAGGTCCACGCGCTGCCCGCCGGTGAGCTTGGTGTAGAGGCCGTACTTGCGCGCGACCTGGCCGATCGCGATGAGACCTTCCGGCGTCACCTCGCCACCCGCCATCCGTGGCACCACCGAATAGCTGCCGTCCTTCTGGATGTTCGCCAGGAAATAGTCGTTGGAGTCCTGCAGCGAGGCATGCTCCCGCTGCAGCACGAATTCGTTCCAGCACGAGGCCAGGATGCTCGCCACCGTGGGCTTGCAGATGTCGCACCCCAGGCCCTTGCCGTGGCGCGCCAGCAGCTCGTCGAAACGGTGGATGCGTTCGACGCGGACGAGGTGGTAGAGCTCCTGCCGCGAATATGCGAAGTGCTCGCACAGGTGGTGGTTCACCGCCAGGCCCTGGCGCTTCATCTCCGCCTTCATGATCTGCGTCGCCAGTGGCACGCAACCGCCGCAGGAGGTACCGGCCCGTGTCGCCTCCTTCAATGCTCCGATGGAGGTCGCGCCGGCGGCCACCGCGTCGCACAGCTGGCCCTTGCTCACGTTGTTGCACGAACAGATCTGCGCCGATGCCGGCAGGGCGTCCACCGCAAGCCCCTGCTTCTCCTTGCCGTCGATGGCAGGAAGGATCAGCGACTCCGGTGCATCGGGGAGATCCATGCCGTTGAGCACCATCTGCAGCAGCGTGCCGTAGTCGTTGGCATCGCCCACCAGTACGCCACCGAGCAGGCGCTTGCCGTCTTCCGACACCACCAGCTTCTTGTAGACCTGGCGGCGCCCGTCGCTGAACTGGTAGCTGCGGCTGCCGGGCGTGGCGCCATGCGCATCGCCGATACTGGCCACGTCCACGCCCATCAGCTTCAGCTTGGTGGACATGTCCGCGCCGGCAAACTCCGGCAGCTCGGGCGCCGCCTTGCGGGTCAGCAGTGCGTGCAGGTGTTTCGCCACCACGCGCGCCATCTCGTATCCCGGCGCCACCAGGCCGAACACCTTGCCGCCCCATTGCGCGCACTCGCCGATGGCATACACGTCGCGATCGCGCGTACGGCAGAAGTTGTCGACCATGATGCCGCCGCGCTGCCCCACGCCCAGCTCGCTCTGGCGCGCCAGTTCGTCACGTGGCCGGATGCCGGCGGAGAACACGATGATGTCGGTCTCCAGATGGCTGCCGTCGGCGAAGTCCATGCGATGCCGCAGCGCCTGGCCGTCGCCGATCTGCTGCGTGTTCTTGCCGGTGTGCACGACCAGGCCGAGATCCTCGATGGCCTTGCGCAGCATCTGCCCGCCGAAGTCGTCCACCTGCACGGCCATCAGGCGCGATGCGAACTCCACCACGTGCGTCTCCAGCCCCATGTCGCGCAGGGCCTTGGCACACTCCAGGCCGAGCAGGCCGCCGCCCACCACCACGCCATGCCGGGAACGGCTGCCCCACTGCGAGAGGGCGGCCAGGTCGTCCAGCGTGCGATAGACCAGGCAGCCGGGCCGGTCGTTGCCCTGAATCGCAGGCACGAACGGGGCCGACCCGGTCGCGATCACCAGCTTGTCGTAGGCGATGACTTCGCCATCGCCGGTGGTCACCCGCTTCATCGCGCGATCGATGCCCACCGCGCGCGTGGCCAGGCGCAGGTTCATGCCGGCCTGCTTGAAGAAACCGGGCGCCACCAGCGACAGCTCATCAGCGCTCTTTCCGGCAAAGAAATCCGACAGGTGCACGCGGTCATACGCGGGCCGGGTTTCCTCGCACAGCACCGTCACGTCCAGTCCCGGCGACTGCAGCGCCACCAGCTCCTCCAGCAGCTTGTGGCCCACCATGCCGTTGCCTACCACGACCAGCTTCATCGTCATCTCGGTGACCTCCCTGTCGAATCAGTCGATGGCCAGCGCCGGCGCGGCGGCGCTGCCCTGCTGCAAGGCTTCCTGGTACCGGCGCTCCTCCTCGGCCACCTGCTCGTGGCTGAAGCGCAGGGCAAGCGCGCACAGCGAACCGGCGATCACGAAGCCGCCTAGCGCCATGAAGGTGTGCTGCACCGAGCCGGTGAATTTCTGCAGGAACCCGGCCGCCACCGCGCCGACATTGCCGCCGGCGCCGACGATGCCCGCGACGCCACCCAGCGCCTTGCGGTCGATGAACGGCACCAGCGCATAAGTCGCCCCGCACGCCATGTGGGTAAACAGGCCAAAGGCCAGCATCGCGGTCACCGCCATGCCCGCACCCTGGGCGTTCGAGAACCAAAGGAGACCGATGCCCTCGCACAACATCAGCGCGCACAGCAGGCGGGCACGCGACGGCAAGCCCTGGCCGCGTGCCAGTCGGTCCGAAGTGATGCCTCCAAGGGCGCGAGCGAACAGGGCCAGCAGGCCGAAGGCGCCGACGGCGAGGCCGGCGCGGCGCAGGTCCCATCCAAAACGATCGACGTAGTAGGACGCCGCCACGCCATGCACGAACAGTTCGATGCCGAAGCAGCCCGCGTAGGTGACGAACAGCATCCACACGCGGTAGTTGCCCGCCGCCTGCCGGAACGCCGCCCAGCCGCCCTGCTTGCCACTGCCGGCTGCGATGCCGCGTGCGCGCACCTCGCGAAAATCGCCCTCGGGGCTGTCCTCGGTGAATTTCCAGTACAGGACGCCGACGATCACCATCAGCACGCCGGGAAGCAGCATCGCGGCGCGCCAGCCGAGGCTGCGGTCCACGCCCAGCGCGAGCAGCCCGGCGAACACCAGCGGCATCGCCGCCTGCGCCGCGCCGCCGCCTGCGTTGCCCCAGCCAGCCGTGGTCGCGTTGGCGGTGCCCACCACGTTGGGCGCGAACATCACCGAGGTGTGGTACTGCGTGATCACGAAGCCCGCACCGACCACGCCGATCGCCAGGCGCGCGATCAGGAAGGAGGTGTAGCCCTGGACCAGCGCCATGCCGAACACCGGGATTGCCCCCAGCAGCAGCAGTCCTGCATACGTGCGCCGTGGTCCCAGCCGATCGCACAGCGGGCCCACCAGCAGGCGCCCGAAGATGGTCACGGCCACGGCGGCGATGTTGATATTGGCGACCTGGTCGGGTGCCAGCCGGAACTCTTCCCTTACCAGCGGCATCAACGGCGCCACCGCGAACCATGCGAAGAAGCAGGCGAAGAACGCCAGCCAGCTCAGGTGGAACGCGCGCATCTGCGGCGTTCGCCATTGAAACAGTTCGATCCGCGTCGCCTTGCCCGACATGACACCTCCGCTCGAGGATGACGAATCGCCCCTGCACGCGCCTACCGGCGCCGGCCTCGGGCCGCCCAATTGCTGCTTAGCAACACACATGCCAGACGACAAACCCGCCGAAAAACGCGCACTTGCGCATTTCACGGCGAAATGGCGGGCTCCCGGATGCACCAGTGGCGGCCTAAGACCCAGCCACTTGCACCACCGCAGTGCAGCAAATGTCATGAGGGACAGGAAGCGGGGCCAGCGGGCTCCGCTCAACAAGCCGGTGCCGAACCGCTAAAGTGAGCGCCTTTGGCCGGCGCCACGACGCCGGCGGGCACGATCAGGACACTGCGCAGGAATGGCCGAGAACAGCACCGAACACACCCCACTCATGCGCCAGTACCTGGGCGCCAAGGCCGAGCACCCGGATGTGCTGCTGTTCTTCCGCATGGGTGACTTCTACGAGCTGTTCTACGACGACGCGCGCAAGGCGGCGCGACTGCTGGACATCACCCTGACGCAGCGCGGCCAGTCGGCCGGCCAGCCGATCCCGATGGCGGGCGTGCCGTACCACGCGGTGGAGAACTACCTGGCGCGCCTGGTGCGCCTGGGCGAGTCGGTGGCGATCTGCGAGCAGATCGGCGATCCGGCGCTGGCCAAGGGACCGGTGGAGCGCAAGGTGGTGCGCATCGTCACGCCGGGCACGGTGACCGATGCCGCCCTGCTCGAGGAGCGTCGCGACAACCTGCTGATGGCGATCGCCGGCGGTGCACATGGCGCGTACGGCCTCGCCTGGGTGGACCTGGCCAGCGGCCGCTTCCTGTTGAGCGAAGTGCCCAGCGCCGAAGCGCTCGCGTCGGAACTGGCGCGCCTGCAGCCGGCGGAAACGCTGGTGGGCGAGGACGTGGCCTGGCCGAAGTTCGTGAGCTCCCTGCCCGGCGTGCGAAAGCGTCCGCCGTGGCATTTCGATAGCGACGCCGCGCGGCGAGAACTCAACCGCTTCTTCGGCACGCGCGATCTCGGCGGCTTCGGCGTGGATCGCATGCCGCTGGCGATCGCCGCGGCCGGCTGCCTGCTCGGCTACGTGGAAGAGACGCAGAAGAGCGCGCTGCCGCATCTCTCCGGCATGGCCGTGGAAAGCGCGGGCGAAACCATCGCGCTGGACGCTGCCACCCGCCGTAACCTCGAACTGGACACGCACCCCAGCGGACGCACCGAGCACACCCTGCTCGGCGTGCTCGACGAATCGGTGACGCCCATGGGCGCGCGCCTGCTGCGCCGATGGCTCAATCGCCCGTTGCGCTCGCGCGACCTGCTGCGCGGCCGCCACCAGGCGATCGGCACGCTGATCGACAACCGCCAGTACGAGGCGCTGCGCGAACAGCTGCGCGGCATCGGCGACCTCGAACGCATCCTCGCCCGCGTCGCCTTGCGCTCCGCACGCCCGCGCGACCTGTCCACGCTGCGCGACGGCCTGGCCGCGGCGCCGCAGTTGCGCGCGCTGATCGCCGCGCTCGACAGCCCGCTGCTGCACGCGCTGGTCGAACGCATCGGCGACCACGCCGGCACGG
>JACXTT010000497.1_pt1 | contig 66655 bp, 56 predicted proteins | sample 9270951 | NCBI WGS metagenome assembly JACXTT01 (sample SAMN15532306, study PRJNA645909) | rock metagenome | isolation source: weathered quartz diorite | place: Puerto Rico | collected 2017-06-21 | reverse complement strand
CCCTGAACAAATCCCAAGTTTTTGTAAGTTGCGAAATTTATCGAGTATTATAAACATAATGGCGTACCGTAAAACTGGACATAACGGGATTTAAACAAGTTTAACACCTACCTAAATAATGTAAAGAATACCTATACCAACACCGTACCCGCCTATAACAACAACTGGAACGTATCTGCCGGTTATGCTAAAATGGCCATTGGGGTTTTCCTGAACAGTACCAGCGTTTTCCAGGCAGGCGAGGATATGATCAATGCCGTTATGCCGCAGGTTATACAAAGCAATGGCACCATGCCCGAGCTTTGCGACCGCCAGGATTGCGTACACTACCAATATTCACTAACCGGCCTTACCTATGCCGCCGAAATTGCGAACATGCAGGGCGATGGCTCGCTTTACACAGCGCTCTCCAACCGCATCAGCGCCGGATATGATTTTGAGCGCAGCGCTTATAACCAAAGTACAGGCTGTAATTATTGCTCAACTTCGAGCCCTATTTTCCCGGGTGTTGAGGTGGCTTATTATCATTACGGTACTGCCAATATGCTGTCATTAAGAAATCAGCAGGCCCCGTTGGGTGTACCTAATGATAATACCTTTTTAGGCTTTACCTCTTATACCCACTTTAATCTGGGTGGCAGCACTACGCCGCCAACAGGTTCCAATCCACCTATTGGCTCAGTTATATCCCTTAAAGGTTTTAACAATGCTTATGTAAGCGGCGAAAATGGTACCCAGGCTATGACCTGTACCCGTACTACCGCAGGCGATTGGGAGCATTTTACCGTAATTGACGCCGGCGGCGGTAAAATATCCCTGCGCAGCATGGCTAAATATGTATCCTCAGAAAACGGCACCATGGCTATTACCTGTAACCGCGCAACTGCCGGCGATTGGGAAAAGTTTGACTGGGTACCAACCTCTGATGGTAAAGTCACCCTACGGGGCAACAATGGCCTATTTATCAGCAGCGAGAATGGCACCCAGGCCATGACCTGCAACCGGGCCACTGCCTCGGGGTGGGAATCATTTACAGTAGGTCAGTAATAAAATGCTGGGATAACAAAGCCCCTAGCCCATAAGTGGGGGCTTTGTACAAAAACTTTTTAAAGTTCTATTTTAACATTTTTCTGCTCGAAAAAGGCAAAAAACGGGATCGAAAAAACTCAAAATTTATTCGGGAACATCCGTTTTAACACTTTTCTGCAAATTTTTGACGGGCTTTTTATGATTTAAAAAGTTTTACACAATGGGCATGTTTTTTTTTGCGCACGATGATTATCCCGTTCCATAAAACCCCTTCCTCCCCTTCCCCAGGGAAGGAATCACACGAGGCCCTGGCTTTTTTGATCTTTAATTCCCTCCTCACTGGAGAGTAATAGCCCATGATTAGACATTAGCAAAAAGGGGTGTCATGCTGAGCCCTGTCGAAGCATGGTGGACAGGCCTCTGCGCTCTACCCTTCGACGGGGCTCAGGGTGACATCCCTTTTTTACTCCTTACCTTACTTTTTCCCAAAACTCCCGGCCAGCTCATTCAATTTTGCAGGGCTGATGGTTTGGCCGCCATTGGTGATCACGATGCGGTAGCGGAAGGTTACCGATTCCCCTTTTTTAAGTGTCAGGTTCTTTTCTGATTTGCCGTTGGTAAATATTTTTTCGCCAAGCGGATTGGCCGCGAACAAGCCGTAACCGCGAGCATGCCAAAAGGTGGGGTAGTTTACGTTTTTAGGGTGATCGATGATAGCGATGCTTACCGAGTCGGCACCCATTTTTCCGTAAACCTTGCACCATACGCCCCGGGTGCTCCAGGCATCGTTACCGGTTTTACCCGCGCTGGTGAGGTAAGTACCGTTGGCGATATGATCTTTACCACCTTTTACCACGGTTACATTGCCCTTGTCGTCGGTATATTTCTGGTCGGCGGTGTCTGGGATTTGCAGTTCATGGGCAAAACGTAAACCAAGCAGGCCGTCTTTAGCATCTTTAAACAGGGCATCCTGATCAGCGGTCAGCGTGGTATAGCGGTCGATAATGCGCTGGTTGGCATCGCCGCTAAATTCAAAGCGGGTGGTTTCTTCCAGGATCACCTCTTTTTGCTGGTTGGTCCAGTTGGCGTGATAGGAAAGTACGCCCGTGCTGCCGCTTTTGGTTTCCAGGATCTTATCCGTGCGGATCCAGCCGTAAGCATGTTTTTTACTTTGAGGGATAGCGTAGGAATTGTTCCAGAAATCGAGTCCGTTAAGGTTTTCGAAATTGAACCAGATACCGATATGGTGCGGATGATCAACCGGATCACCTGGCCGTGGCATCAGCGGGAAACCACGGGTTACCACAGTACCTCCAGCAGTATATAAAGGATACAACACAGGTTTTTCCAGCGTGTCGGGAAACAGGAAACTGGTAAAAGGTTTACCGCCGATAGAAATATCTATTTTATCTTTTGATACTTTGGTGATCTTTACCGATTCAGTCTTTTGAGCCTGGGCTAATGAGGATATCGTTGCAAGGATGGCGATACCTAGAGTTTTTATGGTTCTCATAGTATGGATATAAGGTTATTGATCATGTTCGGATCCAGTTAGTTTAATAAAAACCACGTCATTGCGAGGTACGAAGCAATCTCTACACAGGCAGGTCAACTATATAGGTTAGCTCTGTACAGCATAGAGATTGCTTCGTACCTCGCAATGACGCGTGGATAATAACTTCATCTAATATTTAAACACTTTCCCATTAGCCATTACTTCCTGCGAGGCTTCGTCAAAAGTGGCTTTGTAGCCGGTATGTACGGCGGCATTGGTCATGATATTGGCTATGGAATGGCTGTAACCTGCTTCAACAGGTGCATGCGGCTCTTTACGACTGCGTACACATTCCATCCAGTTGCGTACGTGGTTGGAGGTAAGTACGTCGCCGCCCGTATTGGCTGATGCCACTACTTTTTCGGTATTAGCCAGGTTAATCTCGGGCAGCAGGTTAGCCTGCATGTGCATGGCATCGGCCATTTTTTGTGTCAGGCCGCCTTCGGGCGAAACTTTGTTGGTGTTCAGGTTCAACTCCCCGCCGTTGGAATAATAGATCTCGGCCGGGTGCTCATCGCCATTGTGCATGCGCGAGCCAAAAGTTACCTGGAAACCTGTAGAAGGATCATTCAGGGGACCATAATCAAACGCTGCTAAAATGGTATCCCAATTTCTGCGACCATCCTTCCACATGTATATACCTCCGTTGGCCACCACACTGCGCGGATGTTTCAATCCGGTAAACCAGTGCACGGTATCAATCTGATGGCTCATCCATTGCCCGGGCAAACCTGATGAGTATGGCCAGAACAAACGGTACTCCAAATATTTACGCGGATCAAAAGCCTCATAAGGACGGTTCATGATAAACCGTTTCCAATCGGTATCTTCTTCTTTAAGCAGGCCCAACAGGTCTGGTCGGCGCCAACGGCCGGGCTGATTCACGTTCCAGGTAAGCTCTACCATGGTGATAGGACCAAACTTGCCCGAACGTATAAAATCATTAGCCGCATGGTAATTGGCCCCGCTGCGGCGTTGTGAACCTATCTGTACAATTTTGCCCGATTCCTTTACCGCTTTAAGTGCGGCGCGGTTATCTTCCATAGTTTCGGCAAAAGGCTTTTCTACATAGGCATCACAACCTGCTTTGACCGCCTCGATGGTGTGCCGCGCATGTTGAAAATCGGCCGTGCTGATAAATACGGCATCGACCGTTTTACTGTCGTACATTTCCTCGTTATTGCGATAGGCTTTTACATTGTTCTGCATCTTCTCTTTCCAGATAGCCGATCCTTCCTCACGCCTTCTTTTCCAGATATCAGATACAGCCACCACCTCAAAGTTGAGCTCCTTGTAATGGTTCATAAAACTGGGGATATGCGAACTGCGGTGCCTGTCTGAAAAGCCTACTACACCAACCCGCACGCGGTCGTTAGCACCAATGATGCGTTTATAACTTTTGGCGCTCCAGCTGTTTTGGGCAAGCATTACACCGGCACCCGCCAGTGCGGCCTGCCTGATAAAAGTACGGCGTGATTTTTCCATGAAGAATAGGTAAATTGGTTAAAAATGACCGGTCCGTTCGACCAGCTCAATCAAATATCGAAGAAAACTTATAGAAAAGCCAACATTTTAACTGTTAATGCTACAAGAATATACGGAAACGATTGCGTAAACGGGTTGTTACAAAAATAAAGTTTATGCCTATCGCTATCGCCGGTAAAAATCCACAACCCGGATGTTAAAAGAATTTGAATTAAATTCGCATTTACAAAAGTCTGTATGATTAATGGCTACAATCGCATTTGATTCTCTTATTCAACACGTACAAAAACGGGTTAGCTTAACAGAAGCAGAACTTGCCGAGATGCTTTCCTATTTCAGTGTTAAGAATATCAAAAAGAAACAATTCATCATTCAACCCGATTTTGTGGCCAGGCACCGCAATTATATTGCTGAAGGCGCTTTCCGTGCTTATGTGATAGACGAAAAAGGTGAAGAGCGCACCATCCAGTTTGCCATTGAAGACTGGTGGATATCTGATTATAACAGTTACATTTATCAGCAACCCGCTACCATGTTTGTGCTGGCCCTGGAAGACAGTGTTGTTTTACGTATTGATCATGATCAGGAACAAAGGCTTAAAGCCGCCAATCATAAATTCGAAACCTTTTTCCGCATCATGGCCGAACGCTCTTCTGCTTTTATGCAGCGGCGCATCATATCCAATCTTACCCAATCGGCCGAAGAGCGCTATACCGATTTTTTAGAAAAATATCCGCTGGTTACACAGCGCCTGCCGCAGTATGCCCTTGCCTCCTACCTGGGCATGACCACCGAGTTCCTTTCCAAGATCCGCAACAACAAGGTGCGCCGTAAAAGTTGAACTACTTCAACCATATTTCCTAATCTGGTTCATCTTTAAAAAATGGCGGGCTAAGCAACTTTGCTGTATTCAATAATGAATTTAAAAAGCAAAGATCATGACACAGAAATTGAAAAATAAAGTAGCCGTTGTTACCGGCGGCAGCAGCGGAATAGGATTAGCCACAGCCAAATTATTTGCACAGCAGGGCGCACAGGTGGTTATCACCGGTCGTAATACCACAAACCTGGATAACGCGATTGCCGAAATAGGCGCCAACAGCTTGGCCATACCCAGCGATGTAGCCAACCTAACCGATCTGGACAGGATCTATCAAACAGTTAGCGATAAACTAGGCAAAATTGATGTACTCATTGTTAATGCCGCGGTTTATGTACTGGCTCCCTTAGCCAATTTTACCGAAGAGCAGTTTGACAAATTGAGCGACATTAACTTTAAAGGCACCTTTTTTAGCGTGCAAAAGGCTTTGCCTTATTTAAATGATGGCGCTTCCATAGTGCTTACCTCATCGGTAGTGGCCGAAAAGGGCGTGCCTAACCACTCGGCATATGCTGCAACAAAGGCAGCCGTACGTTCACTGGCGCGCAGTTTTTCGGCTGAGTTGCTTGATCGCAGGATACGCGTTAATGTGTTAACCCCTGGCCCGGTTGATACCCCTGTTTTTGAAACCATCACCAGCACCAAAGAAGAAGCCGAAGCCGCCAAAGCCGGCATGGGTAATTTTACTCCGGCCAAGCGTGTAGCCTCTGCCCATGAAATAGCCGAAGCCAACCTGTACCTGGCGTCAGACGATTCATCGTTTATGGTAGGTGGTGAGATATTAATCGATGGCGGTATCAGGTCGTTATAATACTGATCACCAATATTCTTAATAAAAAAGCGGCGGTCATTTTCATGACCGCCGCTTTTATTTAATTACTTATTCTTTTTATTATTTCTGAGGCGCTATCGGCTGTTGTTCCGGTGCTTTGCCTATCAGATCCATAAACTGATCCAGTTTTGGGGTGATGATAATTTGTGTACGCCTGTTTTGCGCTTTACCGGTTGGAGTGCTGTTATCGGCAATTGGGTTGTATTCACCACGACCGCCAGCTGTTAAGCGTTTAGGATCAACCTGGTAAGTATTTTGCAGGGCCTGTACAACTGACGATGCACGCAGCGCACTCAGATCCCAGTTGTTGCGGATATTTTTCTGCGAGATAGGCACATTATCGGTATTACCCTCTATCAGCACATCATAATTGCTGTAATCGGTAATGATCTTGGCAATTTTGCTTAGGGTTGCACCTGCTTTATCAGATATTTCATAGCTGCCGGATTTGTACAGCATGTTATCAGACAGCGAAATGTAAACCACACCTTTCAATACCTTCACATCAACATCCTGTGTTTCCTGCGGACTTAATGAACGGGTAAGGTTGTTGGTTAACACCATATTAAGCGAATCGCTTTTGCTTTTGGCATTTACCAGTTGCTGGATGTAACGGTTGGAAGCGTTGATCTCATCAACCAGTTTGGAGATATTTACGCTACCCTGATTGCTGGAATTTAAACATTTGTCCAGCGCATCTTGCAAGGCTTTTACGTTTGAACGTTCAGATTTTAACTGATCTTCCAAACTGCTTACACGGCCATTGGCTACGGCCAAAGCCTGAGCAGTGGTTTGGTACTTCACGCTCAGATCGCGGGTGCTGTTCTGAAGCTGGGTATAGTTGGCATCCAGCTCTTTGTATTTTTTGGTGCTTACGCAACTTTGTCCAAGAACTGCTACTACAAGCAGCCCCAGGATGGATATTCGATATTTCATCATTTGATTTTTTTTATGCTTAAATATAGTACAATAAAGAATAACTAATCAGTTGCCGTAAAGTTTGTTTATATATAAATGGCAACAGCTTGTTAACGCTCATTTATGCGGGAAAGTACATATATCTGTTACAAAGCCATAAACTTATTTCCTATCTTGGCGGCACATTTATCTAATTATCTATCTAACAAATGAAAACATCTTTTAACAAAAAAATTAAACTAACCGCTATGATCTGCCTGTTTGCCGCTACCGGCGCTTTTGCGCAAAGTAATCCCGAGATGAAATGGTTTAACAAACCAACAAAAGCGGCAGAAGGTAATGCCCAAAAGTTCACTTTCACGGTTGATCCCGGTACCGATTACTGGCAGGTAACGCATTATGGCTTTAAGCGCGATAATGGTCCGTTTTACTTCCAGGAAGCAGAAGGCAATTTCGAGGCTAGTGTAAAGATCACCGGTAGCTACCATGAACTGTTTCACCAGGCCGGACTGATGATCCGCATCGACGAAAAAAACTGGATCAAAACCGGTATTGAGTATGTTGACGGCGTGCAGAATGTAAGCGCTGTGGTAACCCGCGAAGTGTCAGACTGGTCGGTAGTGCCGCGTCATGACAGTCCGAAATCGGTATGGTTAAAATTGCTGCGCAAAGGCGATTATGTAGAGATCAAATATTCTTTTGACGGACAAAAATTTGATATGCTGCGCCTGGCCTATTTCCCGCCCAATGTAAAGGCCGAAATTGGTATGGTAGCCGCCGCCCCGGGCAAGCTGAGCTTCCCGGTAACTTTCGAAAATTTTAAGGTTGAAGCCGTAAAATAGGTAAAAGCTTTTAATAAGAAAGCCCCTTGACCAGTAAGTTAAGGGGCTTTTCTGTTTTTACAATTTTGTCCCCTCCCGACCTACTAAAAGGGTACCGGAGATTGCATAAACTATTCTCTAACTCAAGGTTTTTCGTGATTTTTAAGCTAACACACAAAATACCAACCTGAATTTCCATAGGAGGCACCTACGGAGCCTATTAATTCACACTTTGGGACTATAAACACGGGGCCCCGCTGGGGCCGGCAATTGTTTTATCCTATAAATCAGTATGCCTAACGCGCTGTTCGGCCTCAGAGAGGCTACGTGTTTATAGAAAAAATTGAAGAAATTGTGAACTCCAGCGGAGTCTCCTTTTTTGCCCTCTCCAGATCCCTTTCAAGAGACCCTGAGGTTGCATAAACCTGTCGTATATAAGCCAGTCTATACCTCAGGGTCCTCTGCGATAGACCCAGAGTGGACATTTTTTTCCATTCATTGCCGTTTGGCTTTAGCCAACGGCTAATCCGAATGATAAAAGGCTTTAGCCCAATTGAATTTGAGCATAAAACAAAAGCCCCTTAACTATCAAGTTAAGGGGCTTTTGTTTTATGACGAATATCGAGCGGCTTAAAACTTATACGTTAAACCCGCGCCAAAAATCTGTTTAACCTGTAAGGCTATTTTGGAAGTTCCATCTCCATTGGGTATCCGGGTTTTACCATCATAAATCAACTGCGCACCGGCATTTACGGTTACAAACTTATTTACTTTCATAAACAGGTTAATGGTATAATCGGTATAAATATCGCCGGGTTTGTGCAGGTAATCTGAATATAGTTTCAGGATGTTTTCCAGGCTGATGTTTTGTACCAGGTTAACCTTGTAGTAGGCATCCAACGAAGCGCCAAACTGGAACAGGCTTTTATGATCGGGTGTAACACCAAAAGCGCCAACATGTGAAAGTGAATCATTCTGAACAATAATGATACGTGCCGCGGCAGGCGAAATATTGACCCTGAAATTATCCGAACGTTTATACGCAAAACCCGGGCCGAAGGTAAGATATGCCGGAGCCAGGAAATTGGATATTAATGTTTTTGGCGTGGTATTATAATCATAGCCTTTGGTAAACTGTGATTGGAAGTTCATATAAAATGTATACAGCCAGTATTTGGATGCCTGGCGGCCAAGCAAGCTATTCAGGATGATACGGTCGTCGTTTTTGCGCCAGCCTGCATCCTGCTGTTTGCTTAAGCCATAGCCCAGGATCACTTTATTGTCCCAGCTCCAAACGTCTTTTTTATAATTAAAGTCGTAATTAAATATCAGGTTACCGGCAAAGGCATTTACACCACCAGCCGACCAGTTTTTGTACGAGCTTTGGCTGATCAGAAAAGTGTTTTCGCCGTGAATCTTCCACCTTTTGGCGGTATCGGGCGTTGGTGTGGGGGTTTGCGCATAGCTGATGGCTGCCATGCATAGTGCGGCTAATAATAGGGAAAGCTTTTTCATAAAGGTAAAATGTTTAATGGTTTTAAAAATATACCTGCCATTCATCCTACCCGCTGTAATAAGGTTTCCCCTACTAACTATCCGTTCTTTTGGATACGATATCGCTATCATCATCCTGACAGATACATGACAAATATCGCATTTATTATTTATTATTACTTTTAAATTAATAAGAGCCAGCTTAAAGCCGGCTCTTATTATTTATCAGGATATAATATAATTCATTGCAATTATAAGGCAATCACCACTTTACCCCGGGTTTTACCGCCATCCACTTTATCCTGGGCCTTGGGGATATCCTCAAAGCTGTAAACTTCAGAAACATGTGATTTTAACTTTCCATCGGCCATCAGTTTGGCTATCGCTTTCATATCCTCGCCGTTTGATTCCACGGCTATACGATAAGTAAGCAAGTCTTTGGCTTTGGCTTTTTCGGCAATTTCGCCCTCAAAAAAGGCCAACAGGCTTACCAGACGACCGCCGGGTTTTACTGCGTTAATAGAGCGCAGGATATGATCGCCGGGAATTGAATCAAACACGATATCGGCATCCTGTACTTTGTCTTCAAATTTTTCCTGGCCGTAGTCAATAAACTCATCGGCGCCCTGGCTCAATATAAAATCTTTACTTGCTGCCGATCCTGTACCTATCACATAAGCCCCAAAATGTTTGGCTATCTGGATAGCATAGTGCCCAACGCCACCTGCTGCCGCGTGGATCAGCACCTTATCGCCGGGTTGTATTTTGGCGTAGGTAACCAGTCCCTGCCAGGCGGTTAAGGCGGCGAGGGTAGCAGCAGCCGCATCGTTGAATGAGGTACCGGCAGGTTTTTTGGCCAGATGAGCGGCCGGGGCGGCTACGTACTCGGCATAAGCTCTGGCATGACCCGGAAATTTAACCATCCCAAATACCTCGTCGCCGATTTTAAAATCGCTTACTTCGCTGCCAGTTTCTACTACCGTGCCAGCAACATCCCAGCCCAATATCATTTCTTCGCCGGGTTGCGGCATCAGTTTTCTTTGTGTGTAAACTTCATTTTTCCGCACAAAACCGTCAACCGGATTAATGCTCAGGGCTTTTGTTTGTATCAGCACTTCATTAGGTGCGATAACAGGTTTGCTGATCTCTTTTAAAATGAGTTTATCGGTACCACCGTTTTCACTTAATATTATAGCTTTCATATCTTTACTTTTGTATACCCCAAAGGTCGGGCCTGGCACAAGGCTAATTCCGGTACATTTTTGGGATAAAAAGGTAGTTTTTTAGGATATGCAGACCCGCCATATATTTAACCCCTTCGAGATCCTGTTTCTGCGGCTGGACGAATGTCCCATCCGCACGCACAAACACTCGTTTTTTGAACTGGCCTATATTATGGATGGCGAGGGTACGCACAATATCAACGGTAACGATTTTAGGTACAAGCCAGGCAGTCTTTACCTGCTCGGTCCGCTCACCACGCATCATTTTACTGTTGAAAAAACCACCTCTTTTGTATTTGTATGTTTTAACAACATCTACCTGAAAGGGATAACCACCGGCAACGAAGAACAGCATAACCCCGAAAACTGGATGCACAAACTGGAATATATTTTTCAGAGCAAGCAGGATCAGGGCGAAATCATCCGCAATGACCGCGATAAACCTTTGGTAGCGGCTATTATAGCCGGCCTTGCAGCCGAGCACGAGCAAGGCCCCAATATGCAAAAGGAGCTGGTACAGCAACTCATCAATACGCTCATTACCATAGTGGCCCGTAACATCACCATCAAATGCGATGCGAAAACCGGCGGCGATACCATTGCCCTGCAGATCATCAACTATGTGCACCTGAATATTTATGATGCCGAAAAGCTCAAGGCCGAAAACATTGCCGAGCATTTCAATATCTCCACCAATTACATCAGCGAGTATTTTAAAAAACAAACCGGCGAAAATCTACAGCAATTCATCATCAATTACAAACTGTCGCTGGCTGAAACCCGGCTGCGCCACAGCAATATGCGCCTGAACGAAATTGCCTTTGAACTGGGCTTTACCGACGAAAGCCATCTCACCAAAACATTTAAAAAATACAAGGGAGAATCACCAGCGCAGTTCCGCAAAAACATCCGGGGGAATGATCAACCCCCGAAATTTAAAGTAGCTTAAAACCGTACCTTTTACTATGGCCCACTTCAAGCAGTTCGCTTTTAAAAAATTTGGCTTCTTTGATTTTCAACAGGACATTCTGCAAAAGCTTCAGCAGGACGATTATAGCGGTTTTATCAAAATAGTTTTTGTAAAGGCCGGTGGCAAGGTAGTGATCGATTTTACCGATTACCAGCTGGAGCAGGACGCCTTGTTTTTTATCAATGTAGGGCAGTATCACCAGTTTTCGGAAAATTGCGTGGGTACGATGATCTATTATAACCGCGATTTTTATTGTGTGGAGATACATGATAAGGAAGTGGCCTGCGATGGCATCCTGTTTCATAATGTGTATGAAATACCGGTGGTTTTGCTGAGTGCCCAATCGTCACTTACTGCGCAGCACATCATTGGTGAAGTCAAAAGTGAATTTGAGCGCGATGATAGCTCCATGGAAGAGATGCTGCGGATATTGCTCAAACAACTTATCATTAAATCGACCCGCTTGTGGAAACAAAGACACCAGCAAACCAGCGAGGACGCCGGTGCCGAGGCGGAATTTACCCGTACGTTCAGTCAGCTGGTGGAGTGGCACTACACCCGGCACCATACCGTGGCCGACTATGCCGATCTGCTCAATATCACTCCCAAAGCGTTGAACAAACGCATTACCCGCTACAGCAATACCTCACCCAATGACCTCATCAAAAACCGCATCATTATGGAGGCTAAAAGGCTGCTGGCACATACCAACCTGAGCGTAAAGGAAATCGGCTATAAATTAGGCTATGACGATCCCTCCTATTTTATCCGCCTGTTTACCAAGCAGGCCAACATCTCACCGCAAAGTTTCAGGCAGCTTTATGCCCCCCAGCCCCCTAAAGGGGGAGCATAGGGATTTGCCCATCAAAAAGCTCCCCCTTTAGGGGGCTGGGGGGCTCCGGGGGAAAACGTCCTATACGTGTCGACATCCGTGCATTGAGTAGCCTTTGCTGGCGCTATACCTTTGTTATGTCCAAAGAAAAAAATACAAAACATTAAAACATAACATCATGAAAACACAAGCCAGCAACAGCAAACCAGCTTCAGTTATCCTTAGCTTAACTACAGGAACTCAACCTATTGATCCTGCTCAGGATCCGCACATTGAAAGCAATGTTAAAGCGTTTTTAAACGTATTGAACTCGGGCGATGGTAAACCGCTCGAAGAACTTTCACCCGTTGATGCCCGCGCGGTACTCACCGGTGCGCAGGAATCGGTACAGTTTGATTATGCAGACATCGCTGTAACCGAAAAAACCATTACTCTCGATGGTCAGGACATCAAATTAGATATTGTGAAACCAGCAGGCGCAACCGGTGTGCTGCCGGTATTTATGTTTTTCCATGGCGGTGGCTGGGTACTGGGCGATTTTCCTACACACAAACGCCTGGTTCGCGACCTGGTAGTGGCATCCGGCGCAGCCGCTGTATTTGTAAACTATACACCATCGCCAGAAGCACAATACCCAACCGCCATTAACCAGGCTTATGCCGCTACCAAATGGGTGGCCGAAAACGGCGCCGAGATTGGTGTGGATGGCAAAAACCTGGCCGTTGCCGGTAATAGTGTGGGCGGTAATATGGCTGCCGTGGTTTCACTAATGGCCAAAAACAATAACGGTCCTAAAATTAAATTACAGGTGCTGTTATGGCCGGTTACCGACGCCAATTTTGAAACCGGATCATACAACCAGTTTGCTACCGGCCGTTTCCTCACCAAAAACATGATGAAATGGTTCTGGGATAACTATACTACCGATGCCAACAAACGTAAAGAAATTTATGCTTCACCCCTGCAGGCTACGCTTGAACAATTGAAAGGCTTGCCTCCCGCAGTAGTTCAGGTTGCCGAAAATGATGTATTACGTGATGAAGGCGAAGCCTATGCCCGTAAACTGGATGAAGCCGGTGTACCTGTAAAATCCCTGCGTTTTAATGGTATGATACATGATTGGGGCCTGCTTAACCCGCTGGCACACGTTCCCAGTGTTAAAGCCGCTATGCTACAAGCCGGTACCGAACTGAAAAACGCATTAGCCAAATAAGTTTTATAAAATACCTGTAATAAAAAGTCCTGGCTGTAATATAGCCGGGATTTTTTAGTTTATATATTTGCCGCATTACCCCATTAAAATACATACTTATGGAATATTCTAAAAATTACGTTGCGAAGGAAGAACACATCGATGTTCAGGAAATTATGGATGGCTTGTATTACCCCTTTTATATGGAGTACTGCAGGCATGATTACATCCGCGAGGTGCTGGGTTTCGATTTTGAGATCGAAGCCAAAAATGGGGTGTATATGGTACTGTCAAACTATAGCATCAGCTTTTTACGGTCGCTGAAAAAAGGCGATAACTTCAGCGTTACCTGCGAGCTTTTTGCCGATAAAGGCGGAGCGCCAAAATTGCATTTTAAACAATCCATCATCCTCAATAACAAGGTGATGACCAAGGCCGTATTTACCGGCACCTGCGTACCTGCCACCGGCGGCAGACCGTATTTACCGGCATCTGTTTTGGAAAAAATAAAAGATGCGCCGGTGCTGGAGGTGTAATTGGTATTTGTAAAACTTTACAAACGTCCCTGGAATTAATTTCAGGGGCGTTTGCGTTTTATGTGGGTGCGCAACTGTGTCAGGAGACTCCTACGGAGTCAAAACTTTTGTAATTAATTCTCTATAAACAGGGTGCTCCTATATGGAGCAAGAAGTTCCCATAGCAAAGTAAAAGCTCCATAGGAGCACCCTGTTTATAGCCTAACGTAAAAAACCTTTTGACTCCTTAGGAGTCTCCTTATTAAGCACCTTTCTTTATTTCGTGGTTCATAACCGCACATCCCAAACTTAATGTCAAATAACTATCTTTGCCGCCATGAATATTCTGATCCTCGGTTCGGGCGGAAGGGAAAGCGCCTTCGCCTGGAAAATTGCTCAAAGCCCAAAGTGTCAAAACCTTTTTATTGCGCCCGGTAATGCCGGCACTACCCAATATGGCACCAATGTTAACCTTAAAGTTACCGACTTTGAGGGCATCAAAACTTTTGTGCTCGGCAACGGCATCAACCTGGTATTGGTTGGCCCTGAGGAACCGTTGGTAAAAGGCGTGCATGATTTTTTCCTGAACGATGAGCAGCTGAAAAATATCCCGGTTGTGGGTCCGCAACAGGAGGCCGCCCAGCTGGAAGGCAGTAAGGATTTTTCTAAACAGTTTATGGAAAAACACAACATTCCTACAGCTGCTTACAAAACTTTCACCAAAGATACTTTGCAGGAAGGTTTAACCTACCTGGCTACCGCTGGCCTGCCCGTGGTATTAAAAGCCGATGGACTGGCAGCCGGAAAGGGTGTATTGATATGCACCACCCTTGAAGAAGCCCAGCAAGAGCTTAAAGAAATGCTGGCCGAAGCCAAATTTGGTGAAGCCAGTTCGCGTGTGGTGATAGAGCAATTTTTAACCGGTATCGAGCTTTCGGTTTTTGTAATGACCGATGGTAACAGCTATAAAATATTACCCGAAGCCAAAGATTACAAACGTATTGGCGAAGGTGATACCGGCTTGAATACCGGTGGCATGGGCTCCGTTTCGCCGGTACCGTTTGCCGATGCCGCTTATATGAAAAAGGTAGAGGAGAAAGTGATCATCCCAACCATTGAAGGTTTAAAGAAGGATGGCATCCCCTACAAAGGCTTTATTTTTATTGGCCTGATGAACAGCGACGGCGAGCCCTGGGTTATTGAATACAACTGTCGCATGGGCGATCCGGAAACCGAAAGCGTAATGCGCCGTATCGACTCTGATTTTGTTGATCTGCTGCAAGGCGTTGCCGAAGGTAATCTGAATGAAAAAGAACTGATCATCAGCCCTAAAACCGCGGCTACCGTAGTGATGGTGGCAGGAGGATATCCTGGTGAATACCTCAAAAACAAAGTGATCACCGGAACCGAGAACATCCATGAATCTATTGTTTTCCATGCCGGCACCTCAACTGATGGCGATAATGTGATCACCACCGGTGGTCGCGTTTTGGCGATTACCACCCTGCAGGACAATATGTTCAAAGCCCTGCAACAAGCCACCGCCGATGCCAGCCGCATTTACTACGATGGCATGTATTTCAGAAGAGATATCGGGTTTGATCTTCTTTAACAGTCATTGAGTCATTTGATGAATCGTCATTGAGTCATTGAATAAAATATAAATAAGAAAGGCGTAATAATTAATTATTACGCCTTTCTTTATAATCTATCAGGTCAATGACTTAATGACCCAATGCCCCAATGACCTAACTAAATCTTCCCAAAAATTTCGGCCAGTTTATTTTCCAGGTCTTCGCCTCTCAGGTTTTTGGCGATGATCTTACCGTTGGGATCCAGTAAAAAATTTTGCGGGATGCCACGCACGGCATATAAGGCAGCAGCTTTGCTATCCCAGAATTTCAGATCGGATACATGGTTCCAGGTAAGGCCATCTTTGTGGATAGCAGCGATCCATTTTTCTTTAGCGTTTGGTCTGTCTAAAGACACACCCAGGATAGTGAATTTCTTATTTTTATAGTGATTGTAAGCAACTACAACGTTCGGGTTTTCCCTACGGCACGGACCGCACCAGGAGGCCCAAAAATCAATCAGCACATATTTACCACGGAATGACGACAAGCTGATCTCCTTACCACTGGTATCCGCTTCGGTAAACTCAGGGGCGGTAGCACCCAAGGCCACTGCTTTGAGTTTTGGTAAACGTTCGGCAAATTTTTTACCCGCTTCTGTTTGTTTTACAGCAGGTGTAAAGGCATTGAATAAAGGCTCAATATCCACATAATCGGCACTGTAAGCATAACCCTCCAGCGCATTCAGGCTGATGTAGGAATCTGGATTGTCTTTAATAAATTGTTTGTCAACAAGCGTGCTCTTATCATCAATAGCTTTTTCCTCGGCAGATAGTTGTTTGGCAAACGTAGGATCGGCTTGTTGCTCGGGAGTTGCCGCCTTACGCTTTGCTGCCAGGGCCTCGTAAGCATCATTTATTGGCTTTTGGGCCAATTTATATTTTTCGTTATCCTTATTAGTTTTGGGGCCATCAACTTTGGCATTAGCCAGCAAATCTGATGTCGTCACGTTAACGGTTCCGGGCTCAATATATATAGAGCGATAATCTTCGGCGTTGCTGGCACCATTACCTTTGTCATTGAATAATAGGTAAGCATTAACAGGATCGTTGCCTGTTACACCTGTAAACTGAAACTTGCCGCCATTCAAAGCAACCGAATCAATAATGGTTTTCCCTTCTTTACGATATTCCAGGTACACTTTGGCAGGCGCATTATTATCACCTATTTTACCCTGAATGGTGTATTTTGCATCCTGTGCAAAGCCTATGGCCGGCGCTGCTGCCAAGGCTAATAACAATATTTTTTTTATAGCGATATGATTCATAAACGCAATATAAAAAAATAGTCTATTAAACTAGTAGTCTATTAATTATTTTTAAGCAGGTAACTGATTTGTTACAAAAATACCCCACTTATTCAGTCACCTATCAAATTATATCTTCCCAAACAGCTCTTGCAGTTTAGCATCCAGATCCTCACCACGCAGGTTTTTAGCGATAATCTTGCCATCCGGACCTATCAGGAAGTTTTGCGGGATAGAACTTACCTGGTAAAGCGCTGCAACCTCGTTGTTCCAGAATTTAAGGTCGGATACCTGTGTCCATTCCAGTCCGTCGCTTTTTATAGCAGCCAGCCAGGCCGATTTGCCTTCCGGTTTATCCAGCGACACGCCCAATACCGTAAAGTTTTTGGTTTTGTATTTATTGTAGTTACGTACCACATTAGGGTTTTCCTGGCGACAAGGACCGCACCAGGAAGCCCAGAAATCGATCAGCACATATTTACCACGGAATGATGACAATTTAACCGGCGTACCATTTACATCGTTCTGGATAAAATCTGGCGCCAAGGCACCTATGGCAGTAACCTTTAGGGCATCGATACCATGTTTTAAGTTCTTGCCGCTTTCTGAATCTTTTAAGCCCTGGGACAAGCCATTAAATAAGGGTTCAATTTCAGATGGATCGGGTGCAGGACCGGCTACGGAATTAATAGCCAGCAAGCTCAGATAGCTATTAGGATTATTGGTAATGAAGTTTTTAAGGACCGCTTTTTGTTCGGCTTGGATATTTTTATAACGGGCCTGCATACGGCTTTGAAAATCAGGAGCCTTTTGCTGATCCGGTGTAGCTGCTTTTGCTTCGGCCATCAGCGCCTGCGCTTTTTTATTGATGGCGGCCAGTTGTCCGGTAAGCCTGCGGTTATCGTCATTTAAAACCGAACCCGAAATAAGGGATTTGGAAAGCGAATCTTTACTGTTGATGGTTATGGTTCCTTTTTCTAAAAAAAGGTTCAGGTCATCCGCGGTATTTGACGGACCGCCATCGGGATAGTTCTGCTGAATAAATTTGTTTAACCCAATACCTTTATAATCCAGGGCCAGGGTTGCATTCACCGGGTTTAATATGGAGCCTTTAAAACTATAACTACCGGCAGTTACGCTTGATGAATCGACCACGTTATTAGAGCCCAACTGATATATGAGGTATACTTTGGCTGGTGCGCCAATAGCGCCTACTTTACCGTTAATAGTAAAAGTGTCAGAGGTTTGGGCAAATGCCATTATGGGCAGCATAGCTGCCACAGCGAAAATCAATTTCTTCATCAGAGTATCAAAACTATAAGCATTCATAACGCAAGAATGCCGGTTGAATTATAATTAACTAATTTAATTTTTGATAAGTGCGCCACCAAAGATCAGGTAATTCTCCAGAAGCCGCCATTTTATAATCGGCATAGCTGCAGGGCACCAGGTGAAAACGTTCATTCCTTGATCCGCCTGTAGGGTATGGAACCTGCATCCACCACCTGTCGGATTTTTTGCTTTTCACAAATACCACTTCCTGGTCTTCGTGTTTTAAGCTGGTTTTATAAATGAGGTACTGATTTTTCGGGTTAAGCGGAAAATCACGTTTACGATTATAAACCCCTTCAATAAAATACCAGATCATTTGTGCCAGCTGCGTAGCGGTTTGCCCGTTGCTATCATAAGCAGGGTTAAATTCATAAAACCCTATAGAAGTTAACTTATCATTAAAACCTGCATATCGGCAAAGCTGGCAGGCTTCTTCGCCATAAAAACCGTTCGGTGTAGCATTGGCATTCCCCATGGCATCGGCTGATCGAATAGCTCCCACATCAAAACTGATCATGCTGGCATTCCGGATGGCTGGTTCCGTTACCGCCACATTACCCGTTAGCTCGCCCAGGCGATGTACATCAAAATAAAGCTTATCCATTACCCGCAGGCTCTCCTGGCTTACAAAATAAGTTTGAAAGCCCAGGTTACTGAAATTGAACAGGAAATTGGGCTCGTGTAAAAATATTTTATTAAGATATGAGGTGGAAGTAGTTTCAATACCACCTTGCATGTCGTCTTCGTCAAGGTCAAAATGCGAGTCGATCACTACCAGGTCAACCTTTTGCTCCAGGTCTTCATAGCCCAGGTATTGCGCATAGGTTAAATCCTGACCGCCGCCTAATATGATGGGAATAATATCCTTTTTGATGAGCTCGGCCACTACGGTTTTAAGCGCGAAATAGGTATCGGTAACCGTGGCTCCGGCGCGTATATTACCCAGATCGGCAATTTTTACGCTGTAGCTGCCTTCATAAAGCTGATAAAGCTTTTCGCGGATATAATCCGGACCAAGGGCGCAGCCAGCGTTATCGGTGGCGTTGCGATCGTCCATAACACCAATGATGGCCAGGTCGGTTTTCTCCTCCAGATCCGGAAAATCGACAGAATAATGCACAATTTTATCGCCAAGCTGGCTGGTATAATACCCCTTTTTAGGAGCGATCTTTTTAAGATCAATGGGTGTAAAAAAATCAGCTAAGGACATAATTTTTTAATGTGCAAATATGTAGATGTGCAAATGTGGTGATAGATGTGCAGATGTGCAAATATGCGAATGAGCAAATTTGATGATTTCAGATATGAGATGATTTTTTATTCTGAAAATTCATTAATTCTATAAATTCGGGTTCAGACAAATAATCTGCACATTTGCACATCCGCATATTTGCACATTTATATATGATATTAGTTACCGGCGCAACAGGTTTTTTAGGAGCTGAACTGGCAAAATTGCTGGTAAACTCGGGCCAGCGTATCCGTTGCACAAAAAGGAACAATTCCAGGATACCTACTCTGTTAATAGCTTATCAAACACAGATAGAATGGGTTGATGCCGATATGCTTGACATATTTGCCCTTGCTGATGCGCTGGAAGGCATTACACAGGTTTATCATTGTGCGGCATGGGTATCCTTAAAACAGGCGGATAAAGCGCCCATGATCAACACCAACGTTACGGGTACGGCTAATATGGTTAACCTGTGCACCGAGCGCGGCATTCGCATGGTTCATGTAAGCTCCATAGCTGCTATTGGTATTGCGAAACCAGGCGAATTGATTACCGAAAATCATCACCTGGAACAATCAACAGAAAATGATGGTTATGCCATATCCAAGCTGGAAAGCGAAATGGAAGTATGGCGCGGTATTGCCGAAGGTCTGGATGCCGTAATTGTTAACCCATCCCTTATTTTAGGTGCCAGCGCAGGCACATCCGGCACAGGTGCGTTATTCAAAACCGTACAAAAAGGACTTAAATATTATACCGGCGGCAGCGGCGGTTTTGTTGATGTGGAAGATGTAGCTAAATGTATGGTAGCCCTCATGAACAGCGATATTACCGCGGAACGCTATATCATCAGCGCCCAAAATTATACTTATCAAAATATAACCACCGAAATTGCCCATAATTTCGGCATAAAACCACCAGCCAAATTAGCCAAACCCTGGATGATGGGCCTGGCCTGGCGAGGCTCAGCAATCATCGCTGCCTTAACAGGGGGATCCCCAGCTATCGATAAAACATCTGCTAAGGCTGCTTCTGAGATCCGGAGTTTTGATAATTCAAAGATCAAAGACGCTATCGGTATTGAATTTAAACCGGTGATTGAAACTATTGCAGAGGTTTGCAAAGCATTGAAATAAGTCATTTTCTTATGTTTAAGCTAATAGTTTTTTATATTACGGCTTATAAGTTTATATGCATCCCAACAGCCGCAATCATTTAATTGATTTGCTCAGAATATTAGCTGCCTCATGGGTAGTTATATTCCATCTTAACCCTATAGGAAAGCATGCTGGTAATTGGTACCTCCTTATTTGTAGCTACGGCTATTTGGGAGTACCTGTTTTTTTTATGGTAAGTGGTTATTGTATATTAATTGCTTTACAACACGCAAAAAAACCTGCTGAATTTATAATCAGGCGCTTGTTCAGGATATTCCCGCCATATTGGTTCAGCCTCATGATTACTTGTGTGGCCATATTGTTTTCTAAACTATCAACCGGGACAAACTCCGCGGCCATATTACCTAAGAGCATATCGGCCATTGGCGCTACCATTGCTTTGCTAACTACCCCTGTTACCAAGGTTGCAACTATTAACTGGGTTTACTGGACATTACCTTTTGAGGTATTTTTTTACCTGGTAACCTGCGCCTGCTCATTTTTAAAAAAACAATATTTTACCCTTGCCATCATTGGTATAACTTTATTAAGTGTTTTTTTACCCATACCAAAATCAGGACCTCTCTTTTTTTTGGCATTTTGGCCTCTGTTTACCTTAGGCATGGTTCTTTACAAATTCAGATACGATCCATCAGGGCAAAAATGGTATAACCTGGCTTTATTGGCCGTCACCTTATTAGGTTTTTATACTACAAAACAAAATCAACCATACATTATTGCTTGTTTTATTACAGCTGTTTTAATTATAATTGACCACTTTAAACCCATAAAAAACAACTTCATTAGCAAATACGGCGACGTTTCTTACTCCCTCTATTTGATACACGTGCCACTGGGTATTTATTTTTGGAATCTTATTCAAAAACGGGAAACTTTAGAACAACATCTCGTTTTAAACATCACAACAGATTTTTGTTTACTGGTTATTCTGATATGTCTTTCTGGTCTTATGCATAAATACGTTGAGATCCCTTCCATTAATTATGGCAAAAAGCTGAGCCGTTAGTTTGTAATTACCAAGATTCCATTAATTCTATAGAATCAATATATTATTACCTCATCTCATCAGCAAAAAATTTCGCACATTTGCACCCAAGATGGAGCAGTACTTTATTATTGATTTCGACAGCACGTTTAAACAGGTAGAGGCCCTTGACGAACTGGCCCGCATTTCTCTCAAAAACCACCCCAACCGGGATGCTATCTATCAGCAGATAGAAGACCTGACCAACGCTTCGATGGAAGGCCGGTTATCCTTCACCCAGAGTCTGGAAAACCGGGTTAAACTGTTAGAGGCCAACCGCGATCATTTAAAGCAGCTCATCAGTCATCTCAAGAAAAAAGTATCCACTTCTTTTTCGCGCAATACCATATTTTTTAAAAACCACCAGGATGAAGTACTCATCGTATCCGGTGGATTCAAAGAATTTATTACCCCGGTAGTTACCGAATACCATATCAAAAAAGAAAACATCTACGCCAATACTTTTGTATTTGACGAACAAGGCAAAATCATCGGTTACGATCGGGAAAACCCGCTTTCACAGGAAGGTGGCAAGGTTAAATTACTGAAAGAACTGCAACTGCCAGGTGATATTTATGGTATTGGCGACGGTTATTCCGATTTTCAGCTCAAGGAATCGGGCATGATCAAAAAATTCTTCGCCTTTACCGAAAACATCGAACGCAAATCAGTAGCCGAAAAAGCCGATCATATAACCCCCAGTTTCGACGAGTTTTTATATCTCAATAAACTGCCACGCGCCATATCGTACCCTAAAAACCGCATCAAATGTCTCATTGTAGGCAATGTGGATGATGACGCGCTGGCCCAGATGAAAAAGGAAGGTTATAACCTGCGTCACCGCGAAAGCATCGAAGAAAAATACCTGGAAGAAGCCGGTGTTTTATTTTGCGACGAAGCCAATCAGCCTAGTCCTGGGCAGGTACAAAATGCGGGCAGATTAAAAGTGATCGGTATTTTTGGTAAATGCAGCCGCAAACTGGCTGATGCGGCCACCGAAAGCGGTATCATCATATTTGACGATCCGAAGCATAATCCGCACAATAACGATTTTATACCCCGCCGGGTAATGGCCTTTATGAACGAGGGTAAAACACATACCAGCTGCAACTTCCCCGATCTGCAGCCGCCTCGTGTAAGTAATGCCCACCGGTTAATACACATCCACAAAAATATACCCGGTATACTGGCCAAGATCAACGAGGTATTTGCCAGCCACAACATCAATATAGTAGGTGAGTTTTTGGTGACCAACGCCCAGATAGGCTATGTAATTACCGATGTTAATACGGGATATGACCCACAGGTACTCAACGAGCTAAAAGCTATTGAACATACTATTAAGTTCAGATTACTATATTAGGGACCGGGGAGCGTGTTGCGAGGTTCGGGAAACACTTTAATGCCCGATCCAGGCCACACCAACCCCGATCCTCGCACCCCGAACCCGAACTATTCCGCAAACGGTACCACCAGCACGGGAACTGCAGAATGGCGTACCACGTGCTCGGCTACGCTACCGATAAGCAGACGATCGATACCTGAACGTTTATGGGTGCCTATTACAATCATATCGGCATTAAACTCTTTGCAGCAATCAATTATCCCTTCGGCACGGGAGCCGTATTGTTTAAAGGCAGTAATCTCCAGTCCGTCTCCAAACTCTTTAATGGTGCTGTTTATAAGCGCTTCTGTCTGATTAGTTTGCACCTCGCTTAACTCCACCTCCTGAATACCGAATGTGCTATCCATGGGTATCCCGGTTACATTATCTGCCGGCGTTGAAGGAATTACTATGGGTTCGATAATATGTACCAGCCCTACAGCGGCTTTATAATCGCGGGCCATATCAAAGCCATATGCAGCGGCATTGCGTGCATAAGCGCTGTCATCGATACCTATAAGTATTTTACTGATCTTCATGAAGTTTGTTGTTAGTTTGTCTGAACCGGAATTTATCGAATTAAAGAATTAGATAAATTTTTATATCTGCATTCAGAATTGAAAATTAATTCTGACAATTCCTAAATTCGATAAATTCCGGTTCAGACATCTATAAAGACATTTACATTTTAAAAATGTTTCCGTTTTTTACAGATATCACATCAATTTGGTGATATCTCATTTTTATTACCTTTGATGATGCATTTCCATCCTGAAATTGAAGATCGCCTGGCACGTTTGCAGGAAAAATATGAAGCCATGGGGCAGGACATGACCTCCTACCTTGACGGCTTGCTGCATGCCGATTTTTTAACCTACTGGGACTATATCCACCTGGATACACTCCTGAGCCTGCAGAGCCCTAAAACACCATTCCCCGACGAGGAGATATTCATCATGTATCACCAGATTACCGAGCTGTATTTTAAGCTGGCCCTGCATGAGTGCCGGCAAATTGCCGAAGCACAACCACTTACGGTGGAGTTTTTTACCGCACGGCTAAAACGCATCAACCGATATTTTGGCGCCCTTACCCAATCGTTCGAGATCATGGTTGACGGGATGGAGAAGGAGCAGTTCCTGCAATTCCGGATGTCATTACTACCGGCCAGCGGATTTCAGTCGGGCCAATACCGGATGATCGAGATATATGCTACTGATTTTATTAACCTGGTTGACAAGGATAAACGCCAGGAGCTGAGTAATGCCTCTATTGAGGACCAGTTTGAATACCTGTACTGGAAATTTGGCGCAACTGAATTATCCACCGGCAAAAAAACACTCACACTTAAACAATTCGAGAAAAAATATTCCAAAACATTTATTGAGCTGGGTAAAGCCAGCGTTAATCATAATTTCAACGCACTGGCCCGCCAGTTTGAAGTTGCCGGGCAATTAACATCGGAGCTGAAGCTGGAGCTGAAACAGCTGGATGTGAATGTGAATATCAACTGGCCATTATCACACTATAAATCGGCCGTAAGATACCTGAACCGTGAGCCCGAAGAGATCAAAGCAACCGGCGGCACCAACTGGCAAAAATACCTGCCTCCCCGTTTTCAGAAACGCATATTTTATCCAACCTTATGGACTACAGACGAGCTCGATAACTGGGGTAAAGCTTGGGTAGAAAGTGTGTTGGGGTAAAATATTTGTTTGTCATTCTGAGGAACAAAGAATCCATTCTTGGCAATAAATATCTGCAGAATAGATTCTTCGCTACGCTCAGAACGACAATATTATTTTTATTACAGCATGATGCTATCTTTTAATAAGCCCGCTAGTTTAACTCGATCGCTGTTCTTCATGTTCACATACATGGGTAAATAAACAAGGTTATCCAATAAAAGATCATTCTTGTCTATCATTCCCGAAGCAAGTTTTATTAAACTTGATGCCTTTTGTGTAGCATCGAAACCATTTGACCTGAGATGATTGATCAATTTATCGGGGTCATTAATTTGTATGGGCAATACCCAATAAGAATGGCGCTTATTTAAATTACCGATCTGCACATCAGCAAGGACATCTTTTAAAATATCAGTGGCGAACTTTTTCCTTTTATCAATAGCATCTGACTTGAAATTCTTTAATCTTCTGGCAAGTAAATTCAGATTAGGTACGCACGGCCTATACCTGATTTTTTGGAGGACATTCTGGCCCGGAAACCCCCTGGTAAACCCTGAAAGTATCTGGTCAATATCTTTTCCTTTCTTCACACAAATATTATAGAACAACGTATAAATAATTTTTGTGGTGAGCAATTTCATGAACATAACTTTCCATAGTTTTTTTAAAAAAATGATCCTGGACTGTACCGGGTAATCCAGGCTAAGCTCAATTACATCATGATAAACAGTGTCATTATTTATCCGAAGGAATGCCCCTGTTACCGAGGTGTTGGCTTTAATTAACCCAAAACTAAACATGACCACATCGCTCTGGCTGTTGCCTTTATATACATCGCCAACATAGGCCTGCGCACAATCCTCAATAAGCGTCAGGTTATTATTTTTCGCTATAGCTATTATTTCATCCATATCCATAATGCCTCCAAACAAATGAGTAACCAATATAGCTTTGGTATTTGGAGTGATAGCTTCTGCTAATTGTTGAACATTAATATTCAAGGACTGCCGGTTAACGCGTAAAGGCACTGCTATTAATTGATGAGTTGCGATAATATTAAACATATCCGGAATGTTAATATCGGTAACCAGTATTTCGCTACCAGCCGGAAAATTCAATGCGCTTAAAACCAGATCGAACCCGGTACGTACAGAAAGACAGCTAAACTCGTGCTTATTTTCTGATTTCTTCTGATCTCGCCCTACCTTAAAAAAATCAGCGATGCAATAATAAATACCCGCGAAAATATCGGTGTAAGCGATGTCTATTTTACCTCTTGGAATCATTTATTACCCATGGTTTGTGATTAAAAATATCTATAATAAAAATGCCACCTGAAATCAGGTGGCATTTTATTTTTTCCATTGCCTATGTCCTCACAGGCAATAATTGTGTTTTACCAAACCTTCACACGTTCGTTTTCAGGACGGTAAAGTTTGTCGCCTGGTTTTACATCAAATGCTTTGTAAAATGCCGGCGTGTTTGACAGCGGACCGTTAACGCGATACATCTCTGGCGAATGCGGGTCTACGCTGATACGCATCCGCATGGTTTCATCGCGGGTTTTGATGCGCCATACCTGACCAAACGACAGGAAGAAACGCTGATCTGGCGTAAAGCCGTCAATCTTGGTATCACCTTTGCCTTGTTCTGTTCTTTTAAACGCTTCATAAGCAATAGCCACACCACCAATATCGGCCAGGTTTTCGCCCTGGGTAAGGCTGCCATTTACGTGCAGGTTGTTCAATACGGTAAATTTGTTGTATTGCTCAATCATCAAACCAACACGGCTTTTAAATTTATCGGCATCGGCTTTTGTCCACCAATCCTTCAGGTTACCATCTTTATCATACTGGCGGCCCTGATCGTCAAAACCGTGGGTCATCTCGTGACCGATAACCGCGCCTATAGCACCGTAGTTGATAGCATCGTCGGCATCCTTATCAAAGAAAGGGAACTGCAATATGCCCGCCGGGAAAACGATTTCGTTAAAAGTTGGGTTATAGTAGGCGTTAACTGTTGGCGGTGTCATACCCCATTCTGTCTTATCAACCGGTTTGCCGGCCTTTTTGATCATCTCGTTGTATCTATGACGCGCAATTGATTCCTGGTTTTTGTAATAAGCATCCTTACTAATCTCCACGTCATCATAAGTTTTCCACTTATCAGGATAACCTATTTTTTTGGTGAAAGCAGCCAGTTTAGCTAATGCTTTAGACTTAGTTTCAGGGCTCATCCAATCCAGTTTCTCAATACGGTCTTTATATACGCTTTGCAGGTTGTTTACCAGTGTAAGCATACGTTGTTTGGCATCCGGGGTAAAGTATTTCTCTACATAAAGCTGACCTAACAATTCACCTATACCACCATCAACGGTTTCGATAACGGTTTTCCAGCGCTCCTGTTCTTGTTTTTTACCACTCAGGGTTTTGCCGTTAAACTCAAAATTGGCATCCCGGAAAGCTTTGCTTAATGCTGTTGAAGCATTATCAAGGGCAGTAAAAGTGGCTTTATCTTTCCAAACCTCAATAGGCTCAGATTTCAGCAGACCATCCAGCGCTTTAAAATAAGCAGGCTGACCAACTAAAACAGTATCGGCATTTAGCTCCATGCGTTTAAAGGCATCTTTCAGGTCGATATCCGGGATTTGCTTTTGTAGATCGGCCACCGCAAATTTATTGTAGTTTTTAACCGGATCGCGCAACTCAGTTGGTGTCAGGTGCGATTTAGCTATCAATGTTTCCAGCTTCAGGATACTTTCAGCCTTTTTAGTAGCTGCGGCCTCATCAACACCAGTTAAGGTAAACAACTTGGTAATGTATTTTACATAAGCAGCACGTATTTTAACAGTAGCCGAGTCGCTGTTAAAATAATAGTCGCGGTTAGGCAAACCTAAACCCGCCTGGTCAAAGTGACCTATATTTTTTGTGCTGATACGATCATCAGGGGCTACATAAAATCCTAATAGAAAGCCGCCGCCTTCTTTGTAGCTATCGGCCGCCAGGCTTACCAATCCTTTATAATCTTTTACTGCAGCAATTTTTGCCAATACGGGTTTAACAGGTTCATAGCCTAATTTTTCGATACCAACGGTATCCATTCCGCTGATGTAAAGATCAGCCACCTTTTGCTCCTTGCTGCCTGCCGGGTTATCTTTCTTGGTAATTTCTTCTAATATTTTGTGCAGGTTTTTCTGGTTATCGTCATACAAGGTATAAAACGAACCCCATCCGCGCTGTGATGCCGGTATTTCGGTTTTCTTTAACCAGGCGCCACTGGCGTACAAATAAAAATTGTCGCCGGGTTTTACCGTGGTATCCATACCTGTTTTATCAAAAAATACGGTGCGTTTTGGAACATCGTCTGTTGATGACGACTCTTTTTTTTGGCCGCATGACGCTAAAATGGCGACAGGGATAGCCGCCAAAGCCCATTTTGTGATTCTCATAATTGTTTTTTAAATGTCAGTCGTAAAAAATCTAAGTTATAAAGTTCAATTGATAATAACTAAGACGCGGCTGACATATATCTGTTACACCACAGATTTAACTTCGGCCACAGGTGGCTGTATCTGGTTAAGCGACAATGGGATGAGTTTTTTGGTTTTGAGATAAGTGATACCTACAATAAGCATGGTCATACTACCACCAAATATCACAGCAGGCACTGTGCCCAACAAGCGGGCCGCAGTTCCGGATTCAAAAGCGCCAATCTCGTTGGACGAACCAATGAACATCTGGTTTACGGCAGATACCCGGCCGCGCATATGATCGGGGGTTAACAACTGCATAATGGTACCACGGATGATTACGCTGATGCTATCAAAAGCACCCTCGGTAAATATGAAGAATAATGACAAGTAGAAACTGCGCGATAAACCAAAACAAATGATGCTTAAACCAAAGCCGGTAACCGCTATCAACAGGTTGCGCCATGGTTTACCCATGGGCGAAAAACGCGTCATAGCCAGCATGGTGAGTACCGCACCTAATGATGCTGTAGCACGCATAATACCCAAACCTTCGGCACCCACTTTGAGAATCTCATTAGCAAATACGGGCAGCAAAGCTACTGCGCCGCCAAAAAATACCGAGAACAGATCGAGGCTCATGGCGCCAATCATCATTTTATTATGAAACACAAAGTGAATCCCTTCTGACAGGCTTTTCCAGATACTTTCTTTAGGTACAAAAACCGGCGGATATTTGCGCAGGAAGAAAACCAACACTAATGATATTAACAGAAAAAATATGATAACCGAGAATGTGGCCGTAATACCACTTAAGCCGGGCATTATTTTACCGGCATAACCATAAATCAGGCCACCTGCCGCCGGACCAACAATAGAAGCCACCTGCCAGCTGGAACTGCTCCAGGTACTGCCATTAGGGTAAACCTCTTTAGGAATACTATGTGCGTAAACCGTAAAGGTGGCCGGGCCGTAAAATGCACGGGCAACACCATTGCAAAATATCATGGCAAAAATAATGGGCACTATCCAGTCTTTATGAATAATCCCGCTCATGCTGTTGAGCGTAACGGTAAACATCACCGATGAGGTAAGGATCACCATAGCAAATATGATGAGCAGCATCTTGCGCTTTTCGGATTTATCAGCAATATAGCCTCCGTACAACGCTATACCAATGGCAGGTATGGCTTCGCACAGGCCAACTAAACCCAGTGCAAAAACACTTTTGGTGAGCTGATAAATATAAAAGCCGATAACAACGGCCTGCATTTGGTAAGCAAAGGTAAAACAAAAGCGCATGCCTACGTAAGACCTGAAATCTTTGTATCGCAATGCTGCAAAGGAATCTACTTTATGGGGTTTACTATCTCCTTCTTCGGCCACAGTGTTGTTTTAGATGTACTGCAAATTTACAATACCATTTTGGGAATATTAAATCCGGCGGCATGTTTTTTATTGGACAAATAAGGGTATTTGTTGGGGAGGTATGGCGTTCCCCTCCTGCCGTCGGGTCAGGCTATCCGCTCATACTGCGCGGGCCTTAGCCACAGGCCGGTATCCGCTGCTATCCTTAACGCAAGCTACGGGTAAGCAAAAGGCCTGCCAGGAAAAACCTGACAAGCCTTTTAGTGGTATTTGAAGATTTTAATCAATTTTTATACTTTCAATCGCTTTCTTCATAGCGTGTTCTTTTACTCCAGGCACTTTTAATCCCTCAACACGGAACACCGTCAGATCTGTCATCCCTAAAAAACCAAGAAACGCCTTTAAATAAGGAGCAACAAAATCGTTAACTTTGCCCGGGCCTTCAGAATAAACACCACCGGAAGACATAGCTACGTAAACCTTTTTTCCTGTTACCTTTCCGACAGGGCCATTTTCTCCATACCCAAACGTGATTCCGGCCCTGGTAATATGATCAATCCAGGCCTTTAACGCGGAATGAATGGTAAAATTAATCAGCGGTGCTCCAATAACTAGGATGTCTGCGGCAAACAATTGTTTAACCAGCTCGTCAGAAAGGTGAATGGATTCTTTTTCTGCTGCTGTTTGCTGATCTTTAGGAATAAAGAATGCGCGAAGAACAGCAGGATTAAGATGCGGGATTTCAATATCCGCCAGATTTAATTCGTCCAGGGTACTGTCTGGATACTTTCCCTGAATTTTTTCGACAATTGTGTGCCCCAACTTAACGCTGTATGATGCTTCACCTTGTATGCTTGACTTCAAATGAAGGATGTGTTTCATAAAATTTGTTTAATTAATTAACAAGGGTAAAACTATGTTTACTGGTTGATAAAAAGCTTGTACTTACCCAAAGGAAAGTGGTTACATTGAGGTAAGTGATTACCTTTACATTTATGAAAGTCATTAAAAATGAACTACTACCGAGCCCTGCAGAATGCGCAGGATCGCTCAAAAACGTCATTGATGCGTTGTATGTTCTTAATGGAAAGTGGAAACTGGCTTTGATCCTCTCGCTGGTGCAAGCATCAAAGCGTTTTAATGAAATTCAGAACGAGATCACCGGTATCTCCTCCAAAGTGTTAGCTAAAGAATTAAAAGACCTGGAATTAAATGATTTCATTAAACGTAATGTATACCCAACCTCCCCGGTAAGCATCATTTATGAAGCAACCGAATACAGCCGCACGTTAAAAAGTGTGCTAGCCGAACTAAGTGCCTGGGGTGAACAGCACAGGGAAAAAATTAAGCAAAGCATGCGGGAACAATCTTCATTATGAAAAGGAACATCTCTAAATTGATTCCCTAAATTGGAACCACTATGCCAGTTTCTCCAACCTAAATGAGCGTTAATGAAGTGGCACAGAAAAACTCCCCTCGGTAACATCAACAAAACTTGATCCGCCAAGCAATTGCAGATGTCCGGTAAATGTTCCGGCAACTTTTTTATCATCAATGTAAGTAACAACCAAAGTATAGGTACCCGCGTTTGAGGTTGTGCCGCCAGATCCGGTTGATGCGTTAAATATGGTGGTTCCCGTAACTTTACCGTTGACCACATTTTGGTGGGCATACCGGGTTATCATATTAGGCGTGCCGGGTACGCCGTAAGTTCCGGTGGTTACAACAGCCGGAGCATGAAATATTTCAAAGTCATAACTATCAGATAATGGGTCGCTGGTTAAATGGCCCCCCACAACAATATGCGTTTTATCAGACGATAGCTGCGCAGAAAGATTGTTGCTAAATTGCATTTTTACACCCCCTATTTTTGCTTCCATAAAACCATCGCTATTATTACTATTGTTACCCCCGCTCTTGCTGTTCTTGCATGAAGTAAGTACAATAACTATCAGGGCAATGCCCATAAATAATTTACAACAGCTAAATATGGCAGGATGCCTTTCAATTATGTTATTTGTCATAGGATGCGCCAATTAAATAACTTACGTTAGATGCTAACGCAAATCAATCGAATAGCGCAAGCCTGTACAATACCAGGTTATCAGTAAATTCTTCTACTTGTTTTCAGGTATTTTTAATAAAAAAGGCGATTTCATGAATATGAAACCGCCTTTCAAAAAAATCCTGTTGATCCTATAGACTCCTTTAATCTTGTTTACAACCCATGCTGATCTATCAGGTAAATAAAGGCCGCCATGCCAGCAGCGCCCAATTCCAGCTCGCGTTTGTTCACATTCTCAAACACATCGTTAGGCGTATGATGGATATCAAAATAACGTTGCGAATCTGGACGATAACCGATCAGCACCACGCCCGGGAGTTTTTCTTTCATCGGCTCGATATCAGTACCACTACCGCCTATGGTCAGCTTGTCAACTTCGTAGGGTTCCAGGATCGCTTTATATTTATCGTTGATATTTTTAATGAAATCTTTGGATACCCCATCAAAGCTAAATCCGCGAGGGGTAAAACCACCCTCGTCTGTTTCTATAGCAGCAATATGTTGTTCTTTATTCTGCGCGGCCAGTTCGGCATATTTGGTGCCACCTTTATGACCGTTTTCCTCATTCATAAAAAACACAGCCCGTACCGAATTTTTAGGTCGATAACCTATCGCTTTAAATAAGCGCAGCACCTCGGCAGATTGCATGACACCCGTGCCATCATCGTGCGCACCTTCGGCCAGGTCCCAAGAATCCAGGTGACCTCCTACGCTAATAAATTTGTCCGGACTTTCGGTACCAGTCAACTCGCCGATTACGTTATAGGATAATACATCGGGCAATAACTGGCAGTTTTGCTTAAAGTAAAATTTTATCAATGGCAGTTTGCGCAGGCGCAACATATTACTCAATTTATCGGCGGCCTTGGTTGATATAGCAGCGGCAGGTATCTGCTGCGTACCCGAGCCAGATAAAGTAGCTCCTGTATGTGGGTAATCGTCAATACTTCCGGTTAGGGAGCGTACAATAACACCTACAGCACCATATTTAGCTGCTGCGGCAGGTCCCATAAAACGCTGATCGCCGGCCATTCCGTAAGCATGCCCGGTTTCAATAAAGCGCTGATCAAACGGGCGGTTAAAGAAAACGATTTTTCCTTTGATCACGCTTTCACCTAAAGTTTCCAGTTCTTTTAAACTTCGTACCTCCACCACGTTGGCGGTGATACCTTCTTTGGGGGTAGCTATCGTCATGCCCAATGCAGCTATAGGTACGGGGATACGGGTTTTGCCGTCAATAATAAAAGCGGTTTCCTTTTCGCCACGTACCCAATGTGGCACCATTACCTCCTGCAGATAAACCTTATCAAAACCATAGTTCTCCATTAACTTTTTGCTCCACTCCACTGCTTTTTGCGCGTTGGCTGACCCGCTTAAACGACCGCCAATGTTTTTACACAAGTAACGCAGGTTTTCATAAGCTTTGCCATTTACCAGGGCCTCGTCATAAATTTTTCGGATAGTTAAGGAGTCCTGCGCATGGAGCAGGGAAGCTGTAAAAAGCGCAGCCAGCAATAGGGAGAATTTCTTCATGTGGATATTAAGATCAGTTTTAACAAATGTAATGTTTTGGAGGAAAGAATGATTGTTCAAATATTATTTGACATCTCGCGCTTTTCACCTTGCGCTCGTTTGCAACGAGTGCTTAATATGGCCCGGCGATTGCATCGCCATAGCGTTTTAAACGCAAACCCAGGTTAAGCACTCGTTGCAAACGAGCGCAAGGAGCTTTGCTGTTTATCCTATCACGAGATCTTATCCCAACTCAAACCTGCGTTTTTTGTTTCGAAGGCATGGTGCAGTACCTGGTTTTCGGGTAGGGCCAGTTGGGGGTCTTTTTCAAAGATTTGCTCCACGGTTTTACGTACCTTAAATAACAATTCCTGATCGGTAGCCAGGTTGGCAACTTTCAGATCGAGCACACCACTTTGCTGGGTACCTTCCAGGTTGCCGGGCCCGCGCAATTGCAGATCGATCTCAGATATTTCAAAACCGTTATTGGTTTTCACCATCGTATCCAGTCTGATCTTACCGTCGTGACTCAGCTTATGGCTGCTCATCAAAATACAATACGATTGCTCGGCCCCGCGCCCTACCCTGCCACGCAGCTGGTGCAATTGCGACAGACCAAAACGCTCGGCATTTTCAATGATCATCACCGAGGCGTTGGGCACATTAACCCCTACTTCGATCACCGTAGTAGCCACCATGATCTGCGTTTGGCCTTTAATAAAACGCTGCATTTCAAATTCCTTGTCCACCGGCTTCATTTTGCCATGAACAATACTTACCCGGTAATCGGGCAGCGGGAATTCCCGCGACATCACCTCGATGCCATCTTCCAGGTTCTTCAGATCGAGCTTTTCGCTTTCCTGTATCAGCGGGTATACCACATAGATCTGCCGTCCCAGGGCAATCTCCCTTTTCATAAAACCAAATACCCGCAGGCGCTGATTTTCATAAAAGTGAAGCGTTTGGATAGGTTTACGACCGGCCGGTAATTCATCAATAACCGATACATCCAGATCGCCATATAAGGTCATCGCCAATGTACGCGGAATAGGCGTGGCCGTCATCACCAATACATGTGGCGGTATTATATTTTTGCGCCATAGTTTGGCCCTTTGTTCTACCCCAAAGCGGTGCTGCTCATCAATTACCACAAAACCCAGGTTTTTGAACTGTACTTTATCCTCGATCAATGCATGCGTGCCAATGAGTATTTTAAGATCGCCGCTTTCAAGCCTTTCGTGTAATACTTTTCTATCTTTTTGTTTGGTAGAACCGGTAAGGAGTGCTACTTCAATAAAATCGTCACCAACCAAATTTTTTACGGTTTGGTAATGCTGTGTGGCCAGAATTTCGGTAGGCGCCATGATACAGGTTTGGAAACCGTTATCAACCGCTATCAGCATACTCATGAGGGCTACCACGGTTTTGCCGCTGCCCACATCGCCCTGTAGCAGACGGTTCATCTGTACACCACGCTGGGTATCCTGCCGAATCTCTTTAAGCACCCGTTTTTGTGGAGTAGTTAGTTCAAAAGGCAATTTATGATGATAGAAATCATTAAAATAATGCCCCACTGTACCAAAAACATTGCCTTTGAATTTTTGAGTATGCAACAATTTATTGCGCAATAGTTTGAGCTGCAACAGAAACAGTTCTTCAAATTTTAGACGCAAAATAGCCTCGTTCAATAAACGCGCATCGGCCGGGAAATGGATATTGCGGTAGGCTTCGGCCCTACTAATGAGCTTAAACTTTTGGATAATGTAAAGCGGCAAATTCTCGCGAATATCACGAGCATGCAGTTCCAGCAAAGTAGAAGTGATCTTCTGAATGCCCTTACTATCCAGCTGAAACTGTTTGAGTTTTTCAGTGGAGTTATATACCGGTTGCAGGCTGGCATTACCCTGCCTTTGCGCGCCCGGCGAGTACACCTCCATTTCGGGGTGAGCCATCTGCGCCTGGCCATTAAAAAAACCGGGCTTGCCAAAAACAACATATACTTGTCCGGGCACAATCGTTTTTTCGATCCAGTTGATGCCCTTGAACCATACCAACTCCAGCAGGCCGGTATCGTCTTTAGCCATAACTACCAGGCGTTTGGTGTGTTTTTCGCCAACCACTTGTTTGTTTACAATGCGGGCCAATACCTGCACATAAGGCAAGTCGGCCTGGATATCCTTGATCTTATAGAAACGGGTACGGTCGATATACCGGAACGGGAAATGCCGCAGAAGATCCTCGAAATTAGCCAGTGCCAATTCTTTTTTCAACACCTCGGCGCGGGACTGGCCCACTCCTTTCAGATATACCAACGGCGTTTGAAAAGGATCCATAGATAAGTAGCCCCTCTAAATCTCCCCTAAAGGGGAGACTTTTATAAGCATGGTTAAAATTTTTATTCAAAAGCCCTCTCCTTCAGGAGAGGGTTGGGTGAGGCTCTTACTTTACAGCAATAACCGAAATCTCCACATTTACACCTTTGGGTAATGCAGATACCTGTACCGTTTCGCGGGCAGGAAAATTGGCGGTAAAATATTTTCCGTATACCTCGTTCACCTGACCAAAATTGCCCATATCGGTTAAAAATATGCTGGTTTTTACAATGTTTTCAAAACCGATACCGGCCTCGGTTAAAATGGCTTTGATGTTTTCCATCACCATTACCGCTTCGTCGGTAATACCGGTAGTTACCAGTTCGCCGGTAACCGGGTTAAGGGGGATCTGGCCCGATACAAATACAAAATTTCCAGCTGCGGTAGCCTGGCTATATGGCCCGATAGGAGCCGGTGCATTATGGGTGTTTATTATTGTCATCATTTTTTAAGTATGAACACTTGTATCAGTTTGTAGATTATCCCCGCCAAAAACATAATAATGGCCAGCGCATTGATAAAATGCATAATACGCAGGTTGATGTTTGTGGGTCTGTTAGGATCTTTCTTTCTGAAAAAATACATATCACAAAACTAATAAAAATTTGCCTCACCCAACCCTCTCCTGAAGGAGAGGGCTTTTGATTTGCAAATTAAAAAAGTCGTTGTCATTTCGAAAGGAGAGAGAAACTATCTCTTGAACGAAGTGAAAAATCTTCTGCAAGCTTCTCGTGCGCTGTGCATCACGTAAAAGATTTCTCCTCGTTCCTCGTTCGAAATGACAGCAAAGTAAAACCTTAGTAGGGCTTTACCTCACCGGTTTTGGAAACACCGGCAAACTCTCATGCCCATCGGCATCAACAGACTGTACCGCGAAAAAGTAATTATCTTTTGAATAGGCCAGCGTAGTAGTCGTATCCGTTACATAAAATTTGCGTTCCCAAAAGGCGCTGGTGGTTTCGCGCATGAGCACATAGTAGCCTGCCGGTTTTTTGCCGGTAGCCGGGGCCTCCCAGGTGAGTTTGGTTTTATTGGTAAGATCGCTGGTAATGATGCCTACGTTCTGCGGACGGGCCGGAGCCGATGCCAGGTTGGCCAGAACAGACAGGTTCATGCGGGCCACTTTTTGCACATAATTAAAATCAACAAAATCAGGCAGGTCACCATAGTCCACAGCATTTTCGGTGCGGATATTTTGGTGCTGACGATTGAAATCCTCGTTCATTTCGGTAAACCTTACCGCAGTAAAACCTTGCTCCAGGAAAGGCAGATGGTCACCACCACGCAGGTACCGATCGCGCCGATAGATGAGTTTTACATCCAGCTGGTCAACATAACGTTCGCCGGTTTCTTTGGCATAACGGGCCAGCTCGCGCGAGGGGCTATCATTTTCGCCGCCTAATGATTTCAGGGCAGCCACCTGTTTATCCGTGGCATTGGTAGGGATGCCATCGCTAAAAACGCGCACACTGCGGTTATCTTTCAAGTCGGTTTCCATACCGTGGGTGTTTCCTACAATATCGTTATTCAGCATGGCATCTACATTCCAGTTTTCGGCTTTGGCGCGTTTGGCCAGGTTGGCCGATCCATAAAGACCCTGCTCCTCGCCTACCACTGCCGCGAAAATAATGGTAGCCGGGAAAGATCGTTTGGCCATCACCCTGGCCAGCTCCATGGACAAGGCGGTACCGGAAGCATCATCATTAGCGCCCGGCTCAACGCCATTGGCATCCATCACATCATTGATACGCGAATCATAATGGCCCGACACGATATATACCCGGGTATCGGTTGGGTCTGTTCCTTTCAGAATAGCCAATACGTTTTTCAGTTTTACAGGCTTATCTATACGTGTGCCCTTAGGTTGTGTAAACGTATCGAACTGCACGGTCATACGTCCGCCAGAGGTTGCGGCATATTTTTCCATTTCGGCCTTGATCCAGTTACGCGCCGCGCCGCTGCCGGTGGTTTTGCTGCTGGTATCGCTCAGCGTATGGCGGCTTTTAAAAGTTACCAATTTGCGGATCGTCGCCTCGATATTTTTGGATGATACCTCATCAACCATTTGTTTAATACCCGCATCGGGTTTGATGATGGTTTGGGCCGCGGCGGGGAGGGTTAAGATGAGAAGGATAAATAGTTTTAGGTGTTTCATGTGGTATGTCTGATACTTTGTATTGTTTATTTTATTTGGCAGCTTCAATTCCCTCCCCACGGGAGGGATGCGATGGTTTGTGTTGTGGCAGGGAGGGGTTTGTGCGACATGCATCACCAATAAACCCCTCCCTCCCGTGGGGAGGGAATCGCACAAGGCCTGCGTTTTAAATTTAATAATATCTTTTCACTGGTTGTTATTTACCAGAATTAAACAGAAACTACTTACTATTCCTCTTCCTCCTCGCTTGCGGTTTGTAACAGTTCGTCGGCCTGTTTAAAATTGCTTTTTACAAAATGGCACCAGTCGCATTCTTTTTTGCCGCAGCCGGTGTTGAAATCATGGGCCATTATTTTGGCGTAGGTATCTTTGATCTGTTCGCTCACAATGTCCATATCATCGGGGCTGATCACAAATTTTTCGCTGTGGTATTCGCCTTCACTTACGGGTTCTACAAAATCAAAAACGGTGCTTACTACTTCCCAATCATTGGTACGGTCATGGTCGACCAGTATTTTGTAAAATACGCCCTGGCGCCAGTAATCGCCGCCGTTGGGGAAATCATTTGTGGGCCTTAGCAGCTTGTCTTTGGCATTTTTGAGTTTACCCGTTTTATAATCCACTACGGTTACGTGCTTGCCATCAAATTCCATTTTATCCAGGTTACCTTTAATGGGTACGCCCCCTATTTCGATGTTTTTGATGGTTCGCTCGGTGATGGCAACCTTATTCCAATTGTCGACATTCTTTTCGTAGTAGGCCGGTAATATTTTTTCGCCGTAGGCCACACGCAGCTTATATTCATCCTTGGTAAATGAATCTTTATTGCGGGCCATGTACCAGCGAAATTCGTTCATAAACTGCTCGGTCGACAAAAACTCGTTACCATTATCTTTCAATAATTTATAGGTTTTATTCAAAGCCCAGTGCACCGCCTGTCCAAACGTGGCCGACGGACTTTTGCCCGATGGCACCCTGATCAAACACTGGAAGTAGAACCGCAGCGGACAATCCAAATAGCTGCTCAGGTGAGTTACCGATAGCGTATAATTTTGCAGCAGCAGGTTAATGTAGTTTTTATCCAGCAGCTCCACTGTTGGCTTTTCGGCCTCGCTAAACTGGGTGGCGTAAAAGCCCAGCATGGCCTCTTCAGTCACTTTGGGGTAATGTACCTGCAGATCGGTGCTGGCCAGTATTTCGCCTACAAACTGACTTGCTTCCTGGTCTTTGGCTTTTTTATCTTTGTTCGCATATGAGATATACAGATGCTGTTTAGCACGGGTGATGGCTACATAAAACAAGCGCCGCCCCTCCTCTTTTTGGGCAATATCATCAGATGCGGCCTGGGTTAAAGTATCGGGGTAACTGAAACCGGTATTGCGGCCCTTACTATCCCAGGTGCGTTTATCACAGCCTATAAAAAACACATGCTCAAATTCCAACCCTTTGGAACCATGCGCGGTTAAAAAGTTAACGCCATTATCAGAAAAGATCACCTGGTTCAAATCGAGCCGGATGCCATTCTTCTTCATCAGCTCAATGGTAGCTATTAACTCATCCAGTTTAATTTCGGGGTTCTTGCGACTTTCATCTTTCAGGAAATCAAAAAAGCTGGTGAGCATTTGCATATGCCCGCCCTTATCCGTTTGCTGCATAATGTACCGCAGAATACCCATTTTGGCAATCACATCCTGGAAAAGCGCCTGCAAAGTTTTGCTCACTGCCGATTGTAGCAACTCATCAATATCATTAATGAGATACTTCATCGCGGTAAATTTATCCGGAGCAAAAAGATCAGTTTGAGCAGGTGGCCGCAACTCGCTCACATAACGACGGATAGAGGTTTTGGGTTTATTACCGGTTACCGCGCCATAATTTTCTTTAGCTACCGCGATGCTGGCCTTGGCAATTTCAATGGGGGCGATGTTAAAGAAATCATAATGCATAATCTCGAACAATAGCTCATCACCGCTATACGGCGAATCCAGTTCCATAGCCAGGTAACGCAGGATGTTGATGATCTTTTCGCCAAAGGGCTGCGTCAGGATATCGATCTTTCGTTTGGTATTTACCGCTATTTTCTCAACATCAAGGTATTTGATCATTTCCTCTACCTGGCTGTGGTTACGGTAGATCACTGCCACTTCACCCGGAGGTACACCTTTATCGATCAATGCTTTGATTTGTGCCGATACATCCACCAGTTCCTGATCGGGATTCTCATATTCATTGATCACAGGCTCAACCGTGAGTTGGGTAAAGCGCGGATGCGATGCCCGTAGGTCCTTATCCAGCTTGAGCTGACTGGTGAGCCTTTCAAAGTTATTATTGATGAGCGCCCTTGAAATATCGAGGATATTTTGATTGGATCGATAGTTATGTTTCAGTACAACAGTCTGCAGGGTATCTACATAATCGGTAGCAAAATCCAGGATATTTTTCATGTTGGCACCCTGAAATTTAAAGATCGACTGGTCATCATCGCCCACCACAAACACGTTAGGTACATCCCAATAGCTCAGCAAAAACCTAAGCAATTCATTTTGCGAACCGCTGGTATCCTGAAACTCATCAACCAAAATATACTGATAGCGCTCCTGGTATTTACGCAGAATCTCCTCATTATCCCGGAAAGCTTTGAGCACCCAGATGATCATATCGTCATAATCATACCGGCCGCGGGCTTTCATCTTGGCATCGTAGTTTTTGTATTCGCCAACGGCTGCCAGCAATTTGCTCATGGTTTCATGAGCGGCATCAATATCTTTTTGTTTGGGGTCGCCAACTTTGATACCTGTTTTGGCATTGGCGCGTTTGTATACAAACTCCTCGCGATTGGGGATATCATCCAGGTATTCCTGAACCGCCCTGATGATAAGCTCAATGTCCCAGTTTTCCCGTTTCATGGTCGAGAACAGATCCTTAAGGCGCTTGGTATCGTAGTAAATATCTCCGGTAAAACGCTTGAGCAAATGATCGTTGCCAAACTCATCAACCAGTTCACGAAACAGCATCGCCGATTCCAGATCAGACAATGACTCCAGGTTCAGTTTCCCAAAATATTCCAGGTTTTCCTGTATAATTTCGTTACAAAAAGCATGAAAGGTATAGATGTTGATGCGGTAGGCATCCGGACCAATAAACTCGAACAGACGCTTGCGCATAGCTACCGCACCGGCATCGGTATAGGTAAGACACAGGATTTCGTTTGGTAGTGCATCTGTATCGGTTAATATTTTACCTATACGGGCGGCCAGTATCTGTGTTTTACCCGTACCTGGTCCGGCCACTACCAAAACCGGCCCATCCATTTTATTAACAGCAGCCAATTGCTCGGGGTTTAACCCGGCCAAAGCCGCCTGAAATTTATCGTTATACTTATGAAGATTTGATTGCATATTGTTTAGTAAAGATAAGAAATAGCCCTCTTTAAACCTCCCTTAAAGGAGGAGATTCCAAAAAGAAAGCGCTTAAAGCCCTCTCCTTTGGAGAGGATTGGGTGAGGCTTTATCAATATAATTTGCAAACATCATAATTTATAGCATCTTTAAGCCAGACATTTAAAGATGGAATTACCGTATCAGGGCAGAGCAATTATCGAGGATAATTTTGACTCTGTAAGAATCACTATACCTTCAAGAAAGAATTACTTTATTATCCTTTTCATGTGTGCGTGGCTTTGTGGTTGGTTCTTGGGTGAAGCATCAGCTATAAGGGAAATTCTTAGTGCTAAAAACAAAGGTGCCGATCTGTTTATGATATTCTGGCTGGTCGGCTGGACCATCGGCGGCCTGTTTGCTCTTAAAACAATTTGCTGGCAATTATTGGGTAAAGAATGCATCGAGGTTGGCAAAGGCGTGCTGATCATGAAAAGACAGGGCGACCCTTTCAGCAAAACCACTTTCTATGATCTTAACTTATGCAATAGTTTCCGGGTACAAAACGACCAAATAAATGCCGGATTTGGCAGGTATAATGCGTTCCGGTCACTTAACGGAATCAACAATACCGGCACCATTGCATTTGATTATGGCATGAAAACCATACGGTTTGGCGAAAGTATTGATGAAGCAGAAGGCAAATACCTCTTAAACCTGCTAAGCAAAAAAAAGATCCTCGCCGATAAGAATTTCGCTTAACACTTTTTATTACTATTGCAGCCCTAAACCTGTTCCTGTTGGGAAAGAGGTATTAACACTTACCGGTAATTTACCGGTTGGCTTTAATGTACCGGCAATTACTTTGGCCGCCGATTTTTGCAGTTCCGCGCTCATTTGATAACACACCAGCAAGGCATTACTTTTTTCGATACCAGGCAAACCAGCTATAGTGTAGGCATTGGCAAAAACACTCATTACCACACCCTTGCGAATGGCCAGATCAGCTATCATCTGGCGCACATCCGTGCTGTAATCCAACTTGCTTTGCGGGCGCAGGCGGGTATCATGTATCCCCACAATTACCTGGGTGTATTGCTTTACCCAGTTCATGATATTTCTAACCTCAATAGCCGGGGCATTTTTGGCTACCATAAATATGCGGCAGTTAGGGAAGCTTTTGGCCATCTCCTGCTGAAAAACGGTAGGAGCATCTACCCCAATACTCACAATGGCAGTTTTAAGGAAAGGGTTCAATTTCAACGTGGCCGAATTACCTTTTAATAAAGTTACCGCTGCATCGCTCAATTGCTGTACAAGGTCTTTAGCCGTTTGACGGTTCAGATCTTCATTCAAATTCACCGGCGAAATATTTTGACGGCGGTTAAGCCCGGCCCAATATTTGGCGGCCAGTACTTTCTTCACTTTAGTCTGAAATTCTTCAGGGCTGATTAAACCTTTACGAATAGCCCTGCGGATAAGCTTAATAGCACGATCGGAGTTTTCTGATAATTCAATAACATCAATGCCGGCCAAAAATGCTTTTACATCAGCCTCCCCATTTGGAAAATATTTGGTCACACCTTTCATCTCCATAGCATCAGATACTACTAATCCTTTAAATTTCAACGAATCTTTCAAAACACCTGTTACGATAGGACGCGACAAGGTTGAAGGCAAACGTTTGGTACTATCCAACGCGGGTATGTTCATGTGCGCTATCATGATGCCACTGATACCGGCATTAATAGCCTCCCGGAAAGGATATTCTTCGAGCGAGTCCAGACGGGCACGGCTGTACGGCAACAAAGGCAAATCAAAGTGCGAATCTACATTGGTATCACCATGTCCCGGAAAATGCTTGGCTGTGGTTAACAAACCGGCATCCTGCATCCCCTTAAAATAAGCTATACCTTTTTTGGCCACGTTATACATATTATCGCCAAAGGAACGATAGTTGATCACCGGGTTATTGGGATTATTATTGATATCCATATCAGGCCCAAAGTTTATCTGGACACCTAAACGTCTAAAATCATAAGCCACCTGCTGCCCCATTTTGTATATCAGGTTATTATCCTGTATGGCGCCCAAAGTCATCTGGTAAGGATACGATATAGTGGAATCCAGGCGCATACCCAGTCCCCATTCGCCATCCATAGAAATCAACAACGGTACCTCTGCCAGCTTTTGATATTTATTAACCAGGATAGCCTGCCTGCCAGGGCCTCCCTGAAAAAAAACCAGGCCGCCAACCTGCTCTTCTTTAATTACCCGGGCAACAGAATCTTCATAAGCTTTGCCTTTGTTGGTATGCGCTCTTACAAAAAGCAACTGGGCTATCCGTTGCTTGCGACTTAGTTTATTATAAACAGAATCAACCCAACGATTTTTTGTATTCAGGCTTTGTACATAGCTTTCCCTTTGTGCAAAAGCATTTACTGCAATAAAATTAAGTGCTATAATTAAAGCACGGCAAATACCGTTATTGAATTTTGGCATGGTCAAATGTAGTATAAAATGGTATCAGGTAATGAGTAACAAGTATCGGGATTTTTGAAGATTTGATGAAGAAATTTAATTGACACGAATTATTGAATATTTTAAATAAACCTTTTCCTTAATTTTTACTCTATGCCTATATAAATCAAAATAATCAAGGAAGGGTTGCAGCCCCGTACTTAAAAAGCAAATGCATGCAATTCGTTCCGCTACCGTTAAAAACAAATAAAAAATGAAAAAATTTATCTTTTTTGCAATATGTTTATTTGCAGCAGGTGCAGTAAGTGCACAAACTTATTATGGCCCCAACAGGCCGCAACGCCGTTATGTACACCAGCGCAGGCCGTATAATGACAATCAGATCAAAGTAGGTTTTACTGCCGGTCTCAACGTAGCCAATTCACTTGATGCTTATGATTCCCGTTTTAGCTCAAGCAGTATTGCAGCCTTCAATGTCGGACTTACACTGGATGTTCCTGTTACCTACTCTTTTTCTTTCGCCCCAGAAGTACTGTTTTCGCAAAAAGGCTTTAGTGCCGATCTTGAAAATTCCCATTTTACCGAACGTACTAATTATATTGATATTCCCTTACTGGCAAAATTCAAGATTGTACCCGGGTTTAATTTTTTAATTGGCCCTCAGCTTACCTTTTTAACTTCGCAAAGAGATACTTACCGTGACTTTGGCACCAACGTAGAAACCCGTTATGACGGGCACCAGGGCGATCAGAGTTATGTTGCAGGTGTAGTAGGTGTAAGCTTTGATATTAACCGTAATGTAGAGATCAGGGGTCGCTATAACATCGACCTTTCCAGAAACAGCTCCAATGAGGCTGACCTGCCCGACTTCCGCAACCAGGTTTGGCAAATTGGATTAGGATTTAAGTTTCAGTAAACAACCTGTTATAAAAACAAAGAGGGGTACTTTTAAAAGCGCTCCTCTTTGTTTTTATTATCATTGATCAATAAGTATAAAAGCAAATATCCACCAAAATACAGCTGTTAAAACCCAGGTAAAGTTTATGCTGCCCTTTATACTAAAATTCAGAATAAACTTTCTTTCAGGAGCTTATTTTTATTTTTCACAAAACGATGTAATAAGATTAAATAATTATAATATTCCATTTAATAAACCACAACTTTGCGGTTCATTTTAAAATCTGTTAAAAATTCATAATACAGTACATCAATAAACGCCGGGTGGTAAAATGTGCAAAACTGCGCCCGTAATTTAAAGTGTCAGTAATTTTATTTTACCAACAGCGTTTATATCTATAGCTGGTACTAATATGTTTCCAGAACAGCAGACATATTTATTTTTACCAGTACAAACAGCAGAAATAATGAATAATAACATTTCAATATTAGTAGGATTAAAAAATAATTTAGATTACAGCAAATACTTCTACCAAACCACCCGCAGCTTATATCCTACCGTTGAAATTGTGTTCGTTAGTTATAATAGTACGGATGGTACTAATGAATGGCTGGATAGTTTGCAGGATGATCATATAAAATATTATTATTCACCCCAAAGCAAAACACTTGCCCACACCTATAATAAGTGCACCGAATTAGCCACAAAAGATTATGTTGTATTTGCCCATAATGATATGGTGCTAACGCCGGGTTTTATAGAGGGATTACAAAAACATCTGTCGCAAAAAAGTCTCCTTTATTATACAACGATTGAGCCACCCATTTTTGCTGATGACCACAGACCCTGGAAAATTGTTAAAGATTTTGGGACAGATATAGCTTCATTCAAAAAAGATGATTTGTATTCATTTACTAATAAAATACTAAAAGATAACACCGGGCCAATAAGAGACGTACAAGGGGCCTCATTTTTTTTATGCGTAAACAGGGATACCCTTTTAAAGGTAGGGGGGCTTGATACCTTATTTAATCCCATGTTTTGTGAAGATGATGATCTGATATTACGACTCAGCCTGTTAAACCTGAAAAAGATAGTTATACCTGATGTATTATGCTATCATTTTATCAGCAAAACCTCCAGATTTTCTGCCGAATATCAGAATAAAACGCAACAAATTGAACTAAACTCCAACAGGAACTTTGTCAGAAAATGGGGATTTAAAAGTTCATCAAGCGTAAAAAAGAAATACGACATCGGGTTAATTATTAAAAACTGTGATGAAAAATTATTATTTCAGTTAGAACCCTGGTGTTCTACAATTTATACAGATTGCGACCCTGAACCTTACATAGCCCGTGAACAGTTTAATACCGCTATCGATTTGGCTGAAAGAATAAAACCTATAGAGTCGTCTAAACAAAATGGGGTTCTCATATCAATTGATGGCAAAAACTTCAATGAGCTGGCCTATAATAAAATACAACAGCTCAGTGAATTTATTACATGGCGAATTAATACCCCTCTTTCGCTTTTGCAGAAAATGCTCCTAAAAAATTCTGCGGTGTTCAAATGGAAAATGTTTAAGTTTGAATTTATTGATACGCAAACTTACGAACACCAACTTATCCATATCAAAATCACCTGCGATGCTTTTCAACCTGTTTAATAATACTAAAATCACTTATGGTATTACGGTATGTAATGAAGCGACTGAACTCGACCTGTTACTTACCACACTGATCCCGATTATTGATAAGCAAGATGAGTTAATTATACTTCAGGATGTAACCTCCAAAGACATAGCTGTTAGCGCTGTAATAGAAAAACATAAAGACCGGACAATTGTAATAGAAGCAAAACTAAATGGTGATTTTGCTTCTTTTAAAAATACATTGATAACAAAGGCATCTGGCAATTACCTGTTCCAGATAGATGCAGATGAAGTGCCACAACAATCACTCATCAAAAAATTAAAGTGGGTACTCCGGAAAAACAGAAAATACGATTGCTTTTTTGTACCACGAATAAATATTGTGAACGGATATACCGACGAGCATATCAACAAATGGAACTGGAATATCAATGATAAGAACTATATCAATTTCCCGGATTATCAGCCCCGGTTAATCAAACTCAATGGAGCTATTAAATGGAAAAATAAAGTTCATGAGGTACTTACAGGCTATAAAAGGGGGCTCAATTTGCCTACAAAAAACTACGATTACTGCCTTATCCACATTAAGGATATTAAAAGACAGGAAAGACAAAACGATTTTTATGACAAACTGGCTTAAAGCTGGCCAGATACCTCTGTTTAAATCTATAAAAGCTCTTTACTTGTTATAAAGCTCTTTAACCAACGACTCGAAATGATCCTGAAAAAGAAAATCATAACCATTTTCACCTTCAGGTATCACATTGATCACTTCTAAAGATACCTCCAATATCCTGGGAACTTTCAATGCTTCGGCAATAGAAAACGGGAACGACTGATTACCGATAAAAAATTTGCAACCGGCAATTATCTGTGCCATTTGTAAAAAGTCGGTCACCTGAATCCACTCAATATGGGGTATCTGTTTTCTGATATCCTTATATTCTGACTCTACTCCTATAAACTTCAACCTATCATAATTTTTTAAAAATTTATAGTTGATCAAAATATTGCGGTATCGTTCGCTTCGGGCAATCACAACGTCATCTTTAAATGATAAATTGGGTTCCACAGTTAACCACTTTTGCCATAAAACCGGGTTAACGCCGGTAATGTATGCACACCAGTGCGCAATATTACCTTTATCCTGAGGTACCAGACCAGCCCTGAAATAATCTAAATCAATATCAATAGACTCATTGGTTAGTGTCCCGTATTCATGAATATAAGGTTGTGAGCTAAGCAAGGGCTCAAGCATCTTAATCATCTTTTCATTAAGCATTACATTGCCCAAAGGATGCGTTTTATCTGCAGCTATCATTAATGGCTGATTGGGCCTTAAATATAAATTTGTTGGCACATTAACCGTTTCGGCTATTTTTTTAATAGTTGGCAAAGCATAAATAATGTCTCCCGCATTGCCGCTATGGTTAAAATTAATCTGATGGTTAATATCCGCAAGCCTTTTTATTTTAGCTGGGGTATTTAATTGGGCGTAGGACGTTAAAAAGCTGGCAAACTCGTTTGATTTATAATTAGCCAGTTCCCACTTATACTTTTTATAACCTGCTCTATCCGTATACTTAAGCCAATATTTACTTATAAAACCCTTTTTTTCCATCTTCAATTATTTACTCCTCTTACGTATGATTTACAGTTAAAATAACAAATGGTGTTAATAAATTTTATAAACCGCAGACTATGAGATATCTATTTTAAAATCAATTAAGTACTGACATAGCTCTTTGTTTTACAGGTACAAGTCGCAAAGAGATTGTATCAGCGGTTTCCGATAAGATACATCTATTTATTAATGGTGCAAGCTATTATTCGGCGTTAAAAGTTTGCATATCTATTAAACGCTTGTACACACCATTATGATTAATTAGCTCCTGGTGTGTGCCCTGTTCTGCTACCTTTCCGTTATCAAGTACAATAATCAGATCAGCATTTTGGATAGTACTCAAACGGTGGGCAATAATAAGCGAAGTACGGTTTTTCATGAGGTTGTTTAAAGCTTCCTGAACCAGCTTCTCTGATTCTGTATCCAGAGCCGAAGTAGCTTCATCAAGCAACATGATTGGCGGATTACTTAATACAGCCCTTGCTATACATATCCTTTGCCTTTGCCCTCCTGATAATTTCGTGCCGCGGTCGCCGATATTGGTTTGATATCCATTATCAGTTTCCATGATAAAATTATGCGCGTTGGCGATACGTGCGGCAGCTTCTACCTGTTCCTGAGTTACATTGGTTTTGCCAAAAGCTATATTATTAAATATCGTATCATTAAATAATATAGAATCCTGGTTAACAAAGCCCATTAAGCTGCGTAAGGAAAGGGTTTGCAAGTTTTGTATATCCTGGCCATCAACCAATATGTGGCCGCTTTGAGGTTCCATAAATCTGGGCAGCAGATCCATCAATGTTGATTTACCACCGCCTGATGGACCAACCAACGCAATAGTTTTACCTTTTGGAAAAAACAGATTCACATCCTTTAGCACCAGTTTTTCATTATAAGCAAATGAAACATCTTCAAGTCTGATACCATCTTTAAATTCATTTACAGGAACAGCGTCAGGGGCATCCTGTATCTGTGGTTTTTCGTCAATCAGGGCCAGTATACGCTCGCCGGCTACTAATCCCGAATGAATATTACTGAAAGCATCGCCAATGGCTTTAGCCGGACGCATCAATTGTGAAAATAGAGCAATGTAAGCAATAAACTCTCCTGCAGTCAGATCCGATCGTTTATTAAATATAAGATAACCGCCATAAAGTACAATGAAAGAAATCATGGTTACCGACAACGTTTCTGAAACCGGGGATGCCAGTTGTTGCCGTTTTGACATTGACCGGGTAATTTTTGAATAGCGTACATTTTCATCGTCAAACCGCTTAATAATAAAATCGGTGGCGTTGAAAGCCTTAATGATCTTGATACCCGATAATGCTTCGTCCAGGTAACTGATCATGTTGGCATAAGAGTTTTGTGCGGCAACCGCCTGTGAACGCAATTTTTTTACTATACGGGAGATTAAAAAGCCAGCCACCGGAATAATGAGCAGTGAAATCAAAGTAAGCTTAACCGATATAATGAAAAGCCAAACTAAATAACCTATTAACATCAATGGCTCCTTGAAAACCACCTGCAAAGTGCCCGTTACCGAAAACTGTACCGTTTGAACCTCGGATGCTATTTTAGACATGATATCGCCTTTGCGCTCATTACTAAAATATCCCATATGAAGTTTCATTACATTATCAAATACTGCTTTTCTTATTTTGAGCAGGGTATGTATTCTCAGGCTTTCCATAATCCGCTGAGATAGGTAACGGCATATATTCCCTAAAAATACAGCTATCACAATCACCGTACATACAAACTTTAGCGCTCCCCACTCGCCATAAACCGTAATAAAATGATGGGTGTAATATTTAAACCAGGCCGACACATCATAGGTAGGAATATCCTTTGCATTTACAACAGCCGCCTTAGCATCCGCAGCCCCACCAACATGAAACAAGGTATTCAGCAGCGGGCTCAGCAAACCTAAAACAGAAGTACTAAATACAACATATAGCAGGGTAAAGATGATATAGGGAATTGCAAATTTCTCGATTGGTTTTGCAAACGACAATAGTCTGAAATATGTTTTCATTTAAAAAGTTAAGCTGCAAAATTAAGTAAATGGCAGCTATTATGCGTACAGTGTTTTTATAAGGACTAAACGTCCCGGTTTTTATCTTATTATTATTTATTAACTAAGCCAAGCATTTATCCTCTCCAAAACCATATCAACTGTAATGCTGCTCAGATCATCGGAATTGCTTTCCATATGCTCTGCTTTTATACCTAATGGAGCCCAGCGGGTAGCATGGATACCTATAGTAATGGGGAATAAACCCAAAGTATGTATTCCCGAAGCGGCCGCCACATGCAGTGGTCCTGTTCCGGAAGCCAGCAAGCCATCGGCATGGTAAATGAATGCGATAAGCTCATCCAGTGTCAGTTTTCCGCTTAAATCAATCACGGATGCTGGTAATTGAGGTATCCATGTTTTAAAAAGTTCATGCTCTTTTTGTGATCCTGTTATAAAAACCCGGAAATTATCGTGAGGTAAAAGCTTAATAAGATCGGTGAAATTATCCAGATCCCACTCTTTACCATTACCGTTTGATTTGGCGTGAATAATCAGGTTGAATTTATCATCTTTCAACTGATCTTTAATTTGTGCAGGCAGCTCCGTTGTTGGCTTAAAATTACCTTTGAACAAATTGGAGAGAGTCCCCAACGTAGGTACATGCGTAACTCCAAGCGGTTTACACAAATAAACATCCTGCTGTGCTTCATGCAGGTCTGACCGTCTGCGGCTTAGTCGTACTAATTTATTACAGGTAAAAAAATGATAGTTTCTGCTTGTTACGCCAATCCTGATTTTTATGCCAGCTTTTTTCGCGGCTTCAGCAATTTCCCTTTGGGGGAATTCATGTACAATGGCATCGATAGCTTTTTCCTTAAAAATATCGGCAATTTGATTTATGGATAAATCTTTAAGCTCATCATAATTGATAAAATGATCAACAGCCTTACAGGCATCTATAACAGGTTTGGTATAGCTGCGCCCCAGGAAGCTGATGATTACATCCGGAAATAGCTGTTTTAAATAAATACAGGCTGGCAGTTGGAGCACAACGTCGCCCATGGCATCAATCCTGTTTATTAAAATGTGGGTTATTTTTTTGTTATCAACTATTGGCATTTAACTTTTATATAGCATATCAATAAGGCAAAAATAGAACAATAGTTTATTAAAGGCTATAGCACCTCTTTATTGCAGCCAGCTTTCAATTTTCTCTTTAACCATATCAACAGAAATGCTGCTCAAATCGTCGGAATTACTTTCTATATGTTCGGCCTTTATACCTAGCGGAGCCCATCTGGTAGCATTGATTGATTTGGAAACCGGGAATAAACCGAGCGTATAGATACCCGAAGCAGCGGCTACATGCAGTGGACCAGTACCTGAAGCAAGTAAACCATCAGCATGATATATAAACGCTATAAATTCATCCAGATCCATTTTTCCGCTCAGATCAATTACAGAAGCTGGTAACTGAGGTATCCAGGATTTAAATAGCTGATGCTCTTTGAACGAGCCCGTTATAAAAACACGAAATTTATCTGTGGGTAAACTATTAATTAACGCTGTAAAATTATCCATATCCCATTCGCGTCCGTTACCTCCCGATTTGGTATGAACAATCAGATTAAATTTATCATTCTGAAGCAGGTTTTTAAATTGGGCCGGCAACTCCACCAAAGGTTTAAAGTTATCCTTATAATAACGGGCAATAGTGCCAATGGTTGGTATATGGGTAACTCCCAAAGGTTCGCACATGTAAATATCCTGCTGTGCCTCATGCAAATTTGACTCTGCCCGGTTTAGTCTGATTAGCCTGTTGCAGTTAAAAAGGTGATGAATCTTACTGGTTGCCCCTATCCTTATTTTGATACCCGCCATTTTAGCAGCTTCGGCAATCTGGCTTTTCGGGAATTCATGCACAATGGCATCAATATGCTTTTCTTTAAACAGCGTGGCTATTTCTTTTTTTGATAAAGGCTTAATGTCATCATAATTGATAAAATGATCAACAGCTTTGCAGGCATCAATAATAGGCTTGGTATAGCTTCGCCCCAGGAAACTGATGATCACATCGGGATATAATTGTTTTAAATAAATGCAGGCAGGCAGTTGCAACACCACATCGCCAATGGCGTCAATCCTGCTTATTAAAACATGCTTTATCTCTTTATGGTCAATTATTGGCATCTATCTTTATTAAAATAATGGTTTGAATCTGCAAAAATACAACAATAGAATTTAGGGGATTAACTCATATTTAGTAGTTACAAGCCCAGGCATTCGGTATACAGATCAAGATATTGCCGGGCTGTTTTTTCCCAATCAAATTTAGCTGCATGTTGCATGATACTTTCGGCCATATTATTTGTTGTATATTCATCCATGCCCCTGGCATATGTTGACTGCATGGTTTCGGGCTCAAAATTATCAAAGTACCAGGCCGCGTCGCCGCCAATTTCTGGCAGGGAGGTGTATTTTGATAAAAAAACAGGTTTACCAAAATGCATGGCCTCAATAACGGGTAATCCAAAGCCTTCGGCTATAGACGGAAATGCAAAAGCTTCACAATTTTTGTAATACCAGGCCTTGTCGTCATCACTAATAAGACCTATTAGTTTTACCCGGCTGGTACAATTGTATTTATTTGCCTCCTCCATGATTCGCTGCTCATAATCGGTTATTTTACCAGCAATAATCAGTTCCAGCTCGTTATTATCCAGCAAAGCCGGTAAAACATGAAAATTCTTTTTAGGGGCAAGGCTACCGATGGTGAATATAAATTTATGCGCTGATTTATACGGTGGTTCATGATGTTGCGATAAAATAAGCTTATCCGCGCCATTATAAATAACCGTTAACTTACTTGCGGCCCGCGGATAATATTTAACAATATCACCTGCTACAAAATTAGATATGGTTACTATCTTATCGCAGCTATCTATATAACCACCCAGACGATTTAGATATTTTTTATAACGTGCCGGTGAGCGCGTTTTTTCATGAACCGGGTTCATATCATGAATAGTGAGTACTTTTTTTGCTTTTACCCGCGCAGGCTTTAATTTACAATACTGATTGGTAAAATGTACCAGGTCAAACTGTTTATATGCCGGAAAAAAGACCTTATGCAAAGGCGACATTAAAATAGTACCTGCAAGCTGTTGAAACCAGTAAATAGACTTTTTATGCAAGTATCCAAATATGGTGAAGCGGGCTTTATTCTCCTTCAGGATCTCCTCGCCTAAACTTCTTTCAAAAAAAAACATGCCTGAGGTTGCACGTTTTAACGAATCGAAGGTAATGAGAATAGTGGGTTTCAAATGTGTGTATATATTTATATTTTCCCTGCAATTTCGCCATTTCAGTCTTGTTATGACTGTTCTTCAAAAAACTTACAAGGCTGTTGAAAAACAAATATACAACTTTGATGAATTATTGGGGTTACACACTTTCTTAACCTGCTTATGGCAAATTGCCATGCATGGCATTATAACAATCAGCCATATTTAAAACCATCTCTTCACAGGTTGGACGTATTCTGAAAGTTGCAGATTTCAGTAAATCGCGGGGAAAAACATAGCACAAGCGCCGGAAACGGCTACTGACCAAAAAAGCACACAAGCTGATCTGATAAAAATTAACGCAACATATTGATAAAAAAAGCTTCAGCAGAATACTGCCGAAGCTTTTTAAGATGAAAAATTCAATCTGTATAGTTTTGTAGATACTTATGTATAGTTTATGATGAATTAACAATTCAATAACAATTGAAAGATGTAATTAAATTACTTTCATTGTAAAATAATTGTCAAAATTACCTTTAACTGTTCATAATTTCCTCAATATGGGCGGCCTCTACCGGGATGTTGGCCATCAAATCGCGGTTACCATCCTGGGTAATTAAAATATTGTTCTCAATCCTGATACCTAAACCTTCTTCGGGTATATATATTCCCGGTTCGCAGGTGAGTATATTACCTACTTCAAAAGGTTTATAACGGCTTGCAAAATCGTGCACATCCAAGCCTAAATGATGCGAGGTACCGTGCATAAAATATTTTTTATAAAGAGGCAGGTTCGGGTCTTGTTTTTCTACATCGTGCTTATCCAGCAGCCCCAAGCCTATTAGTTCGCTGGTCATTATTTTGCCAACCTCTTCCTGATAATCATTCAGGCTGGTTCCGGATACTATCATTTTGGTAGCCTCACGCATAACCCTTAAAACAGCATCATAAACAGCACGCTGCCGTGCAGTAAAACGCCCGTTTACAGGTACAGAACGGCTCATATCAGCATTATAGTTGGCGTATTCGGCGCCAAAATCAAAAAGTATCACATCGCCATCATTACAAACCTGGTTATTATCGATATAATGTAACACTATAGCATTTTTACCTGAGGCCAAAATGGGATGATAAGCGTGCCCTGTTGCCCTCTGCCGCAAAAATTCATGTGTAATTTCGGCTTCAATTTCATATTCGGTAACGCCAGGCTTCAGAAATTTCAGCACACGCACAAAGGCATCATGGGTAATATCACATGCTTTTTGGGTTAGTGCTATTTCAACGGGCGATTTGATAACGCGGAGGTAGCGCATAATTACCGCCGAACGCTCATATTTATGCAGCGGATATTTTGCTTTTAATGCTTCATACATCCGCAAATCGCGGTAGGGTACCTGGTGGCTATAGCGGTCATTTTCGTTTGTGTTAATGTATACATACTCTGCATAATATATAATACTTTGCAAAATAGTTTCATATTCGCTCAACCAATAAATGCTTTCAATACCCGAAGCTGCCCTGGCTTCTTCTTTAGTATATTTATGCCCTTCCCATATAGCGATATGTTCATTGGTTTGTCTTAAAAAAAGTACTTCTTTGTATGCTTTATTAGGACAATCGGGAAATAAAACCAGAATGCTCTGTTCCTGGTCTATACCTGTCAGATAAAAAAAATCGGAATTTTGCTTAAATAAGAAGGATTGATCGCCGCTTCTTGGAAATTCATCACTTGCATGGAAAATAGCTATGGAGTTATGTTTTGTTCCTGAGACGAAATTTTTTCTATTATTAATAAATAAACAATTATCAATTGCTGGATATTTCATATTTATCTGCTGATTATCTTTTTTTTTTCTTTATTTGTATAACTATTACAATTTTTGGAACAATGTTTGGTCAGGGTTTCAAACATAATTACTAAATTTGAAAAAAATCACAATTAAAATCGTTTAATCTTAAAAACTATGAATTATTCTACATTAAAGAAAACAGTCGCATTGTCATTTGCTTCTTTGATGGTTGTGGGAATCGTAAATGCACAAACGGATTCTACCAAAACAGCCACAGCAACTACAACGTCGTCTGAAACTACTACCCCCAAGGTATTTGGTGGTTTAGGACAGTACAAAAAGTTTAGCATCGGTGTAAACGTTGGCGCTACCGCTCCTTCAGTTGCAACTGGTGGTACAAACGACTTTACACACAATAAGGTTCAGTTAGGTTACGGCCTTTCATTCAGAGAGCAACTTGCACACTCTTTTGGTTTACAATTGGATTTCCATGGTGGTAAAGTAGAAGGTGATAACTCTAAAGCACCTGGTCAAGGTTACTCTGCATCATCTTTCCAAACTAAATTTTGGTCAGGTACTTTAAGCGGTGTAGTAAATGTTGCTACAATCGACTTCTTAAGACGCAAAAATTCAGTTAACTTCTTCGTTACAGCCGGTGGTGGTTTAGCTTTATACGCTCCTAAAGTTACTTACAAAAACGGTACTGTAGTTGATTATGAAGGACACGCAGGTAACTCTGATGGTTCTGGAACAAACAAATACGTTAAAGAACTGATTATCCCTGTTGGTGCAGGTGTTAAATTCAGATTAAGTGACGTTGTTGCCTTAAACTTAGGTTACACTGAAACATTTACTGATGGTGACAACTTTGACGGTGTTAAAAGAGCTTATTTACACAAAGATAAATACAGCTACGGATATGCTGGCTTAGAGTTCACTTTAGGTTCAAAATCAAAACCAAGCTTAGAGTGGGTTAACCCTGTAGCTTTAATGTATGACGAATTGTACGATGCTGCATTACGTCAGGAAGTTGAAGCTTTAAAAGGTCGTGTTACCAATGTTGAAAATGCTGTTAATGATCTGAAAAAAGATTCAGACGGTGACGGTGTTGCTGATCAATTTGACAAATGCCCAGGTACTGCTGCTGGTAGCGTAGTTGATGGTTCAGGTTGCGTTATCGTATTCCCTAAAGATACTGTAGCTCCCGCTCCTACTGCTAATGCTTACTCAAACATCCAGTTTGAATTTGACAGCTCAGTATTACGCACTTCATCTTACCCAGTGTTAGATGCAACTTCAGCTGACTTACGTTCATCTGGTAAATCTGTTGAAGTAGACGGTTACGCTTCATCTGAAGGTACTGCTGCTCACAACATGGCTTTATCAAAAGACCGCGCTAACTCAGTAAAAACTTACTTAGTTAACTCTGGTGTTGATGCTAAAAAAGTTAAAGTAAAAGGTTACGGTGAAACCAACCCAATTGCTGATAACTCAACTGAAGAAGGCCGCGTATTAAACCGTCGCGTTCAATTCAAACAAAAATAATATCAATTAAATATTATTGCGAAGGCTCCGGATAACCCGGAGCCTTCTTTGTTTTTATAGGTTTTGTATAACCCAATCAATACCTTTCTTATTGGGCCGTAACATCAGGATGAATGGATATGTAACCTGCTCATTTATTAAATAAAACCTGGTTATATCTTAACCAATCCATGTACCCGTCGCAATGTATGTACAAGCATCAATAAGCCTCACGAAGGCCATTCTCTGCTATTATGCAATTGAGCCGATATAAAAAGAATGGATAAGTTCCTGTCCCATTGTTTGAACTTTAATTAAACGAATGACAGGATTCCGGATCTGTAGTAGAGTATAGATATAGGGAATATGCCCTTGATCAGGGAATCAAAACATATCCGCACATTTGCATATCTGCAAATCCGCACATCTATTTTACGCTCTTTTTAAGCACAATAAAATATCCGCCAATAAAAACAAGCACGGAGATGCTAATACCAACAAAGATGTCCTTTGTAAAAACATCAATGATTATTTGAGGAGCCTCACCTCTATTGGCATTATGCGGCATTAATTTTAACGCCAGCATAGGATGTGAGTACGGGTATAAATAACAATACTCCCAGCCCTTTGATGCAGTTATAACACCAATAATGGTAGCTAAAAAACCAACACCCATCGGCTTTAAAAAATCGGACCATAATAAGCTGAGTAAAAACTGGATGGATAATATACCCAGTGAAGATAAAAAAAGCTTAAAATAAAGTTTGCCCAGCGTACCCTCCATATGATAGTTATCAAAGCGAAGTTCAGGCTTTACCAAACTCAGCAAATTACCAAACCCTATGGTAAATAATACAAAAAGGGCAAGACACATAAATATCAGAAACAGGGCATAAAAATATTTGGCTGCATATACGCTCAGGCGCGAAATAGGGAGGCTAAACAAGTTTTTCCAGGTATCGGCTTTGTGCTCTATGCTATTTACCGAATAAGCAATGAAAACAACAAACATGGGTAACAGCAATGATCCCATTATAGACAGAATGGCGCCGGAAAACTGAAGCCATAGCATCATAGGTGGCATACCTGTCAAACGTTCGCTTTTGGTGTAAAAGCCAACAAACAGCAGCAGGCATATAAGCAATGGCAATAATATAGCCGCCCAAAAGCCTAGTGTTTTACGACTTTTAAAAAACTCTGACCGGAATGATAAAATAAATCCTTTCATATCAATCAGGCATTTTGAGTAATAGATAAAAACAATTTTTCCAGGTCTTTTTGCTGCTTGCTGATACTGAATACAGCATATTCGTTTTGGATAAGAAGCGCATTGATATCACCCATCTGTTCTTTTGAAGTATAGGGCACATACACATAATCGTCCGTCACATCTGCAACCGGATAATTCTTGCGTTTCAATAAATTGGCAGCATCAACAGTGTTATCAGCCTCAATACGTATCAAAGGCTGACTTAACGTCTCCAGCTCAGTAATGCTGCCCTGAAATAATAATTGCCCTCCATCAATAATACCTACATGCGTTGCCATGCGTTCAACCTCGGCAAGTAAATGGCTTGATATGAACACTGTTTTACCATGTTGCTTAACCAGTTTCAGCAGCAATTCGCGTACTTCGATGATGCCGTTGGGGTCAAGGCCATTGGTGGGTTCGTCCAGTATCAATAATTTAGGGTCGGTAAGCAGGGCCAGCGCTATGCCCAGGCGCTGTTTCATCCCCAATGAGTATTGGCCCGCTTTTTTATTAGCAGCAGCGCCCAGATGCACCAGGTTAAGCATCTCATCAACCCGTTTAGCGGGTACCTGTAGCAGTAAAGCCCGGTTTAATAGATTTTCTCTTCCGCTCAGATGGTGATAAATGGCCGGCTGTTCAATAAGCGCCCCGACCTGGGCTAGTATGCTGATACGATTTTTTTGGAGTTCCTGTTCAAAAATGTGGATGCTGCCGTGTTGGGTTTGGAGCAGGTTTAAGAGGAGTTTGATAGTAGTGGTTTTCCCGGCGCCGTTAGGGCCAAGAAAACCATATATACTTCCTTCGGGTACCTGCAGGTTTAATGATTTAATAACCTGCTGACTGCCGAAGTTGAAGGATAACCCTTCAGTACGAATTACCATACATGGTTATCCTTGGCTACTGAGCAAACAGTTTTAACAAGGGTAACACCTTTGTAAAACAATGATGTGGCATGAACGGATGCCCCAACAATTGCCGATTCCTTCTTTTGTTCAAACTGATAGCTTACACCTAATATAAGGGCAAACATTACCGGTATCAGTAACATGATAAAAGGATTCGAATTTTTGATAAGCGTTTTCATCGTGAGTGTTTTGATACAACAAAGGAATATTAATTATTTTACCTGCTAAAAAGTATTAGACCAACGGTCTGTGTTTATAGATGAACGGTCAATTAACCGTATTAACCCGTTCATCGATTTTAAATGCCCGTTCATCGATAAAATGAAATACTATATATAATTGTATCGGCTTATCCCCGTCAAAATATTAAATTAGACGATAGTTGAGAAGCAAGAATCAAGAGACAAGAATCAAGACAAGCAGCAATCAAACTGATTAAATTACTGTCTTGGCTCTTATCTCTTCATTCTTGCTTCTGATTAGACTTTAAAGAAATGTCATCAGATAAACAAACACGTATTATAAAAAGGGGCTGGCAAATATTCTGGCATTTACTTTTTTGGCTGGGTATCATCTCCCTTTTTTTATCCCTCGCGCACAGCAATACCAAACTGAGCAATACGGAACTGATGATCCTGTTTTTGCTATATCCTGCCATCAACATCAGTTTATTTTATATTAACTTCCTGGTTTATATACCCCGGTTTTTAGATAAAAAGCGTTACTGGGCCTATGCCTTGTTTATTATTGTTACCATTATTGCTTATGGCCTGGGGAAATACGGTGTGGGCCTGATGTTTAAGCAATATGTGCTAGTACGTCAGCATGGCGAGGTTATCTCTTTTCCCTCATACTTTTTAAGTACCGTTTTCACCAGTTTAATATTCATTTTTTTAAGTACCGTACTTAAATTTACTACCGACTGGTTTTTGAATGAACGCATACAGCACGACCTGGAAAACCAACGCCTGAGTGCCGAACTGGCCTTTCTAAAATCGCAAATTAACCCCCACTTTTTATTTAATTCACTCAACAGCATTTATTCGCTGGCCTACCAGCGCTCAGAAACTACGCCCGAAGCTATCCTGAAGTTATCCGAAATTATGCGGTATATGCTGTATGAATGTAATGATAACAAAGTTGATTTAAGTAAAGAGCTGCAATACTTGCATAACTACATCGACCTGCAAAAAATACGGTTTGGCAACAAGGCTTTTATAGATTTTAAGGTAATGGGCGAGGTAACCAACCAGCAAATTGTGCCCCTACTATTAATAGCGTTTATCGAAAATGCTTTTAAACACGGCGTGGCCAGTGATGTAACATCGCCCATTAAACTATTGATCAATGTGGATGAGAGCAAGCTTCATTTTTACATACAGAACAAAAAGCATACACACAATCGTGATACAATAGGTGGCATTGGTTTAAACAATGTACAAAGACGGCTTAACCTGCTTTATCCATATAAACATACGTTGAACATCAGGGATGAAGCTGATACGTATACCTGCGAATTATCCATCGTATTATAACAAGGCATTACTGCGTTATTGAACAGGAAACAAAAAAATTAACGATAAATCATTAGAACACTTATTTTTACAACATGATCCGATGCCTGGTAGTTGATGATGAGCCTTTAGCGCTGCATATATTGGAAGATTATATTTCCAAAATGCCTTTCTTGCAATTGGTAAAAGCCACTACCAATCCTATCGAAGCGCTAACCATTGTACAGGGCGGCAATGTTGACCTTGTGTTTTTAGATGTGCAAATGCCAGAACTTACCGGCATCCAGTTTTTAAAAATATCTAATGGTAAAGCCAAAGTAATTTTAACCACGGCCTACCCGCAATATGCCTTAGAGGGTTACGAACTGGATGTGGTTGACTACCTGCTTAAACCGATAGCACTCGACCGTTTTTTTAAATCGGTTCAAAAAGCACAAAGTATTATACAACCGGTTATTAAAACTGTTCAACAGGCCGAGCCCGTACAGATGGATGATTTTTCGACTGATTTTATTTTTGTTAAAACCGAGCACAAGATTCAAAAAGTTTACCTGCACGATATTTTGTTTATTGAAGGCCTCAAAGATTATATCTCCATTTTTACCACTGCCGAGCGTATCATTACCCTGCAGGGCATGAAGAAAATGGAAGATGCCCTACCCGAAAAACATTTTATCCGCGTACACAAATCATACATCGTAGCCCTCAACAAGATCGACAGTATCGAACGCAGCCGCATCCAGATAGGCGACAAGATTATCCCTGTGGGTGACACTTACCGCGACGATTTCTTCCGGATGATTGAGGATAAGAATATTTGAGCCCCCTGGGATTAATTATTGAATTAGTGATTTAGTGAATTATTGATTTTTTTTCTGTCAGCAGATAAGCCTCTATTAATTATTGAATTAATGATTTAGTGAATTAGTGATTTTTTTTCTATCAGCAGATAAGCCTCTATTAATTATTGAATTAATGATTTAGTGAATTAGTGATTTTTTTTCGTCAGCAGATAAGCCTCTATTAATTATTGAATTAGTGATTTCTCTTCCCCGTCAGCAGATAAGCTTCGGGTGAAAGTGGGCAGAACAATGGTGGGCGGTGCGGTTGCAAGGGCATAGCAAGTTTTTGCTGAAGCCCGGGGCTGGAGCGAACGAAGTAGGGCAAAATAATTGCAGCCCGTGGTTCTGCCCGGTTTGCAGGGCAAAAGGCTTGTGCCGCAAAGAAGCATTTCTGATGACTTGATTTTTGGTTACTTTGTATCAAGACAAAGTAACAGCCCCAGCGGCAATTGAGCGCTCTACGATATTCATCTTCGCTCTGTAAAGCTTAGAGATTGCTTCGTGCCTCGCAATGACGTGGTAGAAATGAAATAGTTTCAAATGCCCTACTTCACCTCTATCTCTTCAACCGTATCCTTCTCTCCTATTTGCTGGCGCCACATGGCATAGTAAAGCCCTTTCTGGCTCAACAGATCATGATGCTTGCCCGATTCAATGATGCGGCCTTTCTCCAGCACGTAAATGCTATCGGCATGCATAATAGTCGACAAGCGGTGGGCGATCAATATAGTGATGTGATTTTCCAGCTCAGATACATTGCGGATGGTTTCGGTGATCTCCTCTTCGGTAATGGAATCCAATGAAGACGTAGCCTCATCAAATACCAGGATATCGGGCCTGCGCAGCAGTGCACGGGCTATGGAGAGGCGTTGTTTTTCGCCGCCGGATACTTTTACACCTCCTTCACCAATTACAGTGCTCAAGCCTTTATCGGCACGCGCCAGCAAGGTTTGACAGGCGGCACGCTGCAACACGTTCATACATTCCTCATCGGTAGCATCCGGACGAACAAACAGCAGATTTTCGCGAATAGTTCCGGAAAACAGTTGGGTATCCTGTGTTACAAAACCAATTTTTTCGCGCAGCTGATCAAGGTCAATATCCCGGCTTAAAACATTGTTGTATAAAACATCACCATCCAAAGGCTGGTACAAGCCCACCAATAATTTTACCAACGTAGTTTTACCAGATCCTGACGGACCAACAAAGGCGATGGTTTCGCCGGTATTGGTTTCAAAACTGATATGATTAAGAGCATTACGGTTGGCGGTTAAATGTTTAAAGGTAACATCCTTAAAAGTTAAGGTATTCACTTTTTCCAACAGCACCGGCTTCTCGGGCTTTTTATCAATCGGGGTACTTAATATGCCTTTAAAGTTACCCAGCGATACCTCGGCCTCGCGCCATGACAGTATCACATTACCCAACTCCTGCAACGGGTTGAACAGGAAGAAGGAATAGAACAAAAAGCTGAAATATTGCCCGGGCGAAATGGTTTGTTTAAAAATAAGCAGCAATAGCACCACTACCATTACACTCCGCACCAGGTTTACCGTAGTACCCTGCACAAAGCTCATGCTGCGCACATATTTTACCTTTTTAAGCTCCAGATCCAATATCTTATAAGTGGTATTGTTTAAGCGGGCAATTTCCTGTTTGGCTAAGCCTAAACTTTTTACCAGTTCAATGTTCCTTAACGATTCGGTAGTTGAGCCGGCCAAAGCGGTGGTTTCTGTTACTATCTTTTTTTGAATAGTTTTTATTTTGCGGCTCATGGCCATACTCACAAAAGTGATAATAGGTATGGCGGCAAAATATACTAATGTAACCTGGTAGCTCACACTTACAGAGTACACGATAACAAATACCATCCCGATGAGCGATACAAAAAGAATGGAGATAAACGAGGTGATAAACTTTTCGCAATCGAGCCTTACTTTTTGTAAAATGCCCAATGTTTCCCCACTTCGCTGATCTTCAAATACCTGGTAAGGCAATTCCAGCGAATGTTTCAGCCCATCGGCATACATTTCGGCACCAACCTTTTGGGTAATGATATTGGTAAAATAATCCTGAAAGTTTTTGGCTATACGCGATACCATAGCAACGCCAATAGCCGCGCCGATGAGTATAAGCACCTGATGCAGGTATTCCTGATATTGAAGTGTATTACGCTTTTCAATAACACGGTCAACAATGCGGCCGGTTATCCAGGGGTCGAGCAGTGAAAACCCTATATTCATAGCCGCCAGGAAGAGTGCCAGCACAACTATCCAGCGGTGTTTTTTTAAGTAAGAAAGTAGTATATTCATGTTTGTAGGTCAAAAATAAAAAAAGGGAATGGCTAAGTAGCTCATTCCCTTTTAATTTGACACAAGGTTAATATTTAAACCGTCATGATATCTTTTTCTTTAGCTTCTGAAAGCTGATCGATCTTGATAATATAAGTATCTGTCAGTTTTTGAACATCAGCTTCACCTACTTTTATCTCATCTTCAGAAACACCTTCTGATTTTAATTTTTTGATCTTTTCGTTAGCATCTTTGCGGATGTTACGGATGGCTATTTTACCGGTTTCAGCTTCGCCTTTTGCTTTTTTAACCAGGTCGCGACGACGCTCTTCGGTCAATGGCGGTACATTGATACGGATGATAACACCATCATTTTGAGGATTAAAACCAAGATTTGCTTCTTTAATGGCTTTTTCAATAGCACCCAGTAACGATTTTTCCCAGGGTTGTACAATAATAGTACGTGCATCGGGAGTATTAACATTACCTACCTGGCTTAGCGGGGTTGGGGTACCGTAGTAATCAACCATAATATCATCCAGCAAAGAAGGGTTTGCTTTACCAGCACGTATCTTATTTAATTCACTGTCGGCATGCTCAATGGCTTTGTCCATTAAAGCCTTTGCATCAGTCACTTGTTTTTTAATGAGTTCGCTCATTGGTTTTAAATTTTCACAAAAGTAATAAAATCTATCATTTTCCTTAGTCTTGGTGCAAATCTATTGTGAAGGATGGTTCCTTTCTTTACACGTCATTGCGAGATATGAAGCAATGACGCATTTTACGGGCTGCTCCCGCCAATTCAAGCGCACACGCTTACACCTACTATAAGTAAATATGAACGTAAAACATCATTCAGGTATGGACGCTTGACTGGGCATGATAAACCAATAAAAAGACGATGTTTCTCCCCGTTAACTGATATCCTTTGGCTTAATATTTGATTGATTATCAACTAAAAGCGGTATCATGAAAAAATTAAAATACTTAGCCTTTTTACTTTACGCGGTTTTTTTTGCGCAGGTTTCTTTCGCTCAGTTTGATTACTCCAGCCCGGCGGCAACAAACGCTGTTATGCAGTACAACAATATGGTAGGCCTGAGCAATATACGTAATATGACAACTACCTTTGACAGAATCAATGATAACCGGAAACCGGGCACGTCTCTTGCTAAAAAGTCAACATTCACTAAAAATTCATCAGCAGTAAATATTACCCCATCTACAGCCTCTCTTAAAGTTGCCCATGATGCAGAAATTTCCAGAGAAGTGCGTGAGGAATTTATTAAGCATATGACAAATACAAATGGAAAATCTGAAGCAGAAAAAGTCGATAATTTTTTTGGTGATATTCAAACTACGTTTGGAAAAATGATCGCCCCTTATGGTTTGCATCAGGACAATTATGCCGACGTAATGGCTGCCTATATGGTTGTTATGTGGATGTCTGTGAATAAAGAAACAAGGCTTCCATCAAGTGGTCAAATGCAAGCTGTGAAGAACCAGGTTTTAAAAATGTGGCCTAATCTTGATAGCAAACTTGATGATAAACAACGTCAGATAGTTGCCGAAAAATTCATGTACCAGACTTGCGCGGCAGTGGTAATGCGGCAGAATGCCGTTAAGGGATCCAATATGCAACTACTTACGCAGCTTTCTGAGCAAACCTCTAAAAACCTCCTTTCGCAAGGAATTAACCTCAATGGATTAGCACTCACCAACAATGGTTTTTTGAGAAAATAATTTCTTTCTGTCGATGGCATACGAGTCAAATGCATAGTACGGATGCTTATCGCATTGCTTTGTAATTTCTTCGGCTTCCGGTTCTGCCAACTTTTTCGTATCTTTATGACAAACAACAGCCCGGCTCCCTGCAAAAACAGGGAGCCGGGCTGTTTGGTTAAGGATAAAACAAGTCCCAAAACCAGCCATTTTACATACAGTTATTTGACAATCAACAAATTAATACTTTTTAAAGTTTTAAAAACTGCTCAAAACCGCTTTGAAATTTGTTAAAAAGTGTTAAAATGATGCTTTTTTGAGCAGTTTTGACACGTTTTTCGCCCGTTTTTGAGCCGAAATTTGTTAAAATCCAAGGTTTAAAAAGTCCTGTCGACCGATGATCAAATGTTAAATAACATTTTTTAACATTTGGGTTTTCTCCTATTACTTATATTTATATAAACCTGTATCTCATGAAATCAATTTGGCTATTTATACTTATGATAGGTGGCGTTGCCCAATTAAAAGCACAACAGTTGACAGCACCACTACCTAGCAAGAAATCAGACAACACTATTTATCAGTATTTTAAGGTAAAACCTGAGGATGGCATACTAAAATCAACACCGGCTATACCCAATGCACTGGAATCTATACCCGCTGTACCCACCGCAAAAAATTTAGGTATAATCGATTTTACCGACAGTATGCCTATTGCTAAATTACGATCAACTGATAAAATGCCGGTTGTAAAAACGGATGAATCCAATATGCGTTATACTATGCTCATCAAACGGCTTGGCGAAACAAAATCAGATTCGTTAATAAAAACTGTTCGCCCCTAATTGTCAGTTGGTTAAAAATCTTTGTTCAGCACTTTTTCCAGTTCGGCAAAGCTGATATTCATTTTAACACGGCCTTGTTTGGCATAGGATAGCTCGCCGGTTTCTTCGGATATGATGATGGCAGTAGCCTCATTAGCCTCGGTTACGCCAATACCGGCGCGGTGGCGCAAACCAAATTGGGCAGGCAAGTCTGTTTTTTCGGTAAGTGGTAAAATACAACTAGCCGATTTTATTTTATTTTCGGATATCACCACAGCTCCATCATGCAACGGGCTGGTTTTCTGAAAAATACTTTCCAGCAGGCGTTTGGAGATCTTGGCGTCCATTACCTCGCAGCTGTTCTGGTAAAACTGCTCATCATAATACTTGGCAAAAACAATGAGGGCACCGGTACGGGTTTGTTTCATACTTTTGCAGGCATCTATAATAGGTTTTATACGGGCATAGTTATTTTTCTCGGCCTCGGCCTTACCAAAAAAGTATTGCCACCAGGCCTTATTGCGCTGCAGCGAAGCATTTTTGCCTACCAGCAGTAAAAAGCGCCTTACTTCTTGCTGAAACACTACGATAACTGCAATAATACCCACATCCACAAACTTGCCCAAAATGGCGGTGAGCAGTTTCATGTGCAGCGCATTTACCACAAAGTTCAGCGCAAATATTACGGCAAAACCGATAAATATGTTGGCGGCGATAGTACCCCTGATGAGGTTATACAACTGGTATATGATGAAAGCCACCAAAACCACATCGAGGATATCAAAAAACGTGATCTTGGGGAAGCTGAGGAATATAGATTGCATTTACGAAGTTAATAAGTTTAAGGAGAAGTTATAGCTATGCTATTCCCGTACAATAAACAACGTTCTTTTTTAAATCGCTATGACAATTCAGGGGATGTAAGGCCCGCCAACTACTCCCCAGCCCCATTTGGGCATCGGAACATCATTAGGTTCTGTTACCGCATCTGTTTTGGAATTAATGACTGCTATGCGGGTTCCCCATTCCAGGTAAGCTACGAAGGCCGAGCGAAACTCAGGATCATCGGGTAACGCAAATTCGTCGGCGGTTTGTAGTAGCAGCTCTATCCAACGCTTTCGGTGTGCCTCGGTTAAATAGTTTTGACGGTGTTTACTAATCATGATAAAATTACTGCACTCCTCCACACTGTAGGTTATGGGTACCGCATACCCTCTGGACACCCAATGAGCTTTCTCTT
>JACXTT010000496.1_pt1 | contig 66660 bp, 63 predicted proteins | sample 9270951 | NCBI WGS metagenome assembly JACXTT01 (sample SAMN15532306, study PRJNA645909) | rock metagenome | isolation source: weathered quartz diorite | place: Puerto Rico | collected 2017-06-21 | reverse complement strand
TGGGGGGGCCGTTGGGGTTGCCCGGGGCACGGTGGGGGGCTCGCGGGGCGGCGGGCGCGCGGTTTAATGGGGTATCGGGGCAAACTCCTGCCGGATTTCGGCCGCGTGTTGCTGTGACCCCCACGCTCCCGCACTGCGTGTCGTCGCTGCCCCCCGAGGGGGCCGCCTTCGCCTTGGGGCGGCCCGGCGGCGAAGGTCTGGGCGCTGCGGTATGACGACTATCACCGTGGCCCGCAAGGGCTTGCAAGTGGCCATTGCCGCCGACACGCTGGTGACCTTTGGCGACACTCGCCTGGGCCACCGGTTTGAGGACAACAGCAAGATCTTCCGCGTCGAAGCGGCGGGCGGCCTGAGCTACGTGGGGCTGGCCGGATCGGCCGCGCACTTTCCGGTGCTGCGCAAGGCCATGGGGGCGCTGCCCACGCGCCAGTTGCGCCTGGGCAGCAAGGAGGAGGTGTTCGACACCTTCACCAAGCTGCACCCGGTGCTCAAGGACACGTTTTTCCTGCAGACCAAGGAAGACGACAACGATCCCTACGAGTCCAGCCAGTTCAGCGTGGTGGTGGCCAATGCCAGCGGCATCTACGGTCTGTACAGCTACCGCGAGGTATTCGAGTTCAAGGAGTTCTGGGCCATAGGCTCGGGGCGCAGCTTTGCACTGGGCGCCATGCACGCGGCCTGGGGCTCGGCCCGCACGGCGCGCGAAGTGGCCATGGCCGGTGTGCATGCCGGCTGCGAATTCGACAAAAACTCGGCCGGCCCGGTGGAAGTGTTCACCATCCAGCTCAAGAAACCAAAAACGGAATAACTTGCGGGTCAGACCACTTTGCGCAGCAAATGTGCTCTGCCCCCAACTGATCAGAGGAATTTATGGCAATCGTAGAAATCAAGGTTCCTGATATTGGCGACTTCGACGAAGTGGCCGTCATCGAATTGCTGGTGAAGCCCGGCGACACCATCCAGCCCGAACAAAGCCTGATCACCGTGGAGAGCGACAAGGCCTCCATGGAAATCCCCAGCAGCTCAGGCGGCGTGGTGAAAGAGCTGAAGGTCAAGCTGGGCGACAAGGTCAAGCAAGGTTCCGTGGTGCTGCTGTTGGAGGCCTCAGGGGCCACCAATGCAGTGCCAAATGTGCCTGCAGCCCCCGTGAATGCTGCGCAAGCAGCTCCTAAAAGCGTAGCGCCTGCGGCGCCGGTTGCAACCCCTGCGGGTGCCAGCTACGGCGGTGCGGCCGATCTGGACTGCGACGTGCTGGTGCTGGGTGGTGGCCCCGGTGGCTACTCGGCGGCGTTCCGCGCGGCCGACCTGGGCCTCAAGGTGGTGCTGGTGGAGCGCTATGCCACGCTGGGCGGCGTCTGCCTCAACGTAGGCTGCATCCCGTCCAAGGCGCTGCTGCATGTCGCTGCCGTCATGGACGAAGTCAGCCACATGGCCGATCTGGGCGTGGACTTCGGCAAGCCCGTGGTCAACGTGGACAAACTGCGCGGCCACAAGGAAAAAGTCATTGGCAAGCTCACGGGCGGCCTGACCGCTATGGCCAAGATGCGCAAGGTGACGGTGGTGCGCGGCTACGGTGCGTTTGTCGGTGTCAACCACCTGGCAGTGGAAGAAACCACCGGCGAAGGCCAGGACAAGACGGGCACCAAGAAGGTCGTCGCGTTCAAGAAGGCCATCATCGCTGCGGGCTCGCAAGCCGTGCGCCTGCCCTTCATGCCCGAAGACCCACGCGTGGTCGACAGCACCGGCGCGCTGGCGCTGAAAGACGTGCCCAAGCGCATGCTGATCCTGGGCGGCGGCATCATCGGCCTGGAAATGGGCACGGTCTACAGCACGCTGGGTGCGCGCCTGGACGTGGTGGAAATGCTGGACGGCCTGATGCAGGGCGCCGACCGCGACCTGGTCAAGATCTGGCAGAAGATGAACGCCAAGCGCTTCGACAACATCATGCTCAAGACCAAAACCGTGGGCGCCAAGGCCACCCCGGCCGGCATTGAGGTGACGTTTGCGCCGGCAGAAGAGGGCGGCACCGCCCCCGCACCGCAGGTCTACGACCTGGTGCTGCAGGCCGTGGGCCGCACGCCCAACGGCAAGAAGATCGCCGCCGACAAGGCCGGTGTGGCCGTGACGGATCGCGGCTTCATCAATGTCGATATCCAGATGCGCACCAACGTGCCGCACATCTTCGCCATCGGCGACATCGTGGGCCAACCCATGCTGGCGCACAAGGCGGTGCACGAGGCGCATGTGGCGGCCGAGGTGATTGCCGGCGAACTGCAAGGCAACAAGGAACTGGCGTCTGCCGCCTTCAACGCCCGCGTGATCCCCAGCGTGGCCTACACCGACCCCGAAGTGGCCTGGGTCGGCCTGACCGAAGACCAGGCCAAGGCGCAGGGCATCAAGGTCAAAAAGGGCCTGTTCCCGTGGACCGCCTCCGGCCGCGCCATCGCCAATGGCCGCGACGAAGGCGTCACCAAGCTGCTGTTCGACGACAGCCCCGAGGCCCACGGCCACGGCAAGATTCTGGGCGGCGGCATGGTCGGCACGCATGCCGGCGACATGATCGGCGAGATCGCCCTGGCCATCGAGATGGGCGCCGACGCGGTGGACATTGGCAAGACCATTCACCCGCACCCCACGCTGGGTGAAAGTATTGGCATGGCGGCGGAGATTGCGCACGGCTCGTGCACGGATGTGCCGCCGCAGAAGAAGTAATTACCGAAATTGCTACGATTTCAGTAGCTGGCTGTGCAGATTCCGTAAGGGCTGCGCGGCTTTTTTATGGGTGAGTCCGGATGGTGCGGCAATGTCAACCGACGCCACGTGTCTTGAAGCAAAATCGCGAAAGAACTTTGCCTTCAAGATAAATCGTTGATGTATCAGCTGTCCTACACCCCTTACGTCCTGCCTTTTCTGGTCTCGTTGCTGATTACCAGTGGCTTGGGGGTGTATGCATGGCGCCATCGTCACCAGTACGCGGCGGGAACCTTTGCCGGTGTCATGTTGGCCATGACCGTGTGGACGCTGTGCTACGCGCTGGAACTGTGCAGCGATACCTTGGAGGGCAAGCTGCTATGGGCCCAGTCCAAGTACTTGGGGAGTACGGTAGGGCCAGTTCTCTGGTTTGTGCTGGCGCTGAAGCTGAGTCGGCACGAACACTGGCTGGCGCCACCACTGCAACTGCTGCTGATGGCGTTTTGCATCGTGACCTGCCTGGTGGTGTTCACCGACGACCAGCACCATTGGTTCTGGCGCGACATGCATCTGGTGGAGGGTGAGCCCGAGTCGCAAGCCGAGCACGGCCCGTATTTCTGGGTGTACGCAGCCACCATCTACTCGCTGGTGCTGATCACCGTGGTGATGCTGTTCCGCTACTTCCGCGACACGCCAGGCTTTTACCGGCGCCAGGCGGCACTGCTGGCGCTGGGCGGTTTCATCCCGCTGGGTGGGCGCATTCTGGAAGACTTTTTCAAGATCGATATCTTCCCGCACGTTGACAACATCATCGTGCTGTTCCTGGTGTCGGGTGTGCTGTTCGGTGTGGCCATCTTCCGCTTTGGTGCGTTCAGCCTGGTGCACATTGGTCACCATCTGGTAATACGCGATATCGGCGCCGGCATCATCGTGCTGGATGTGGCGCAACGCGTGGTGGAGCTGAATCCCTATGCGAGCGCACTGATAGCTCCGACCCACGCCAATCCGCTGGGGCAGCCCGTGCACAAGTTGTTGGAGAACTGGCCACAGGTGGACCTGGCCCAGTTGAGCGGGCAGGAGATGGCGCTGGGCGAGCGCTGGTTCCAGTTGCAGGGCACACGCATCCTGGCTGAGAACGGCGAGCTGGCCGGCTACTCCGTGGTGATTTTCGACATCAGTGCGCGCAAGCAGGCCGAAGCGCAACTGGCCATGCTGGCCCGCATGGATGCTTTGACAGGCCTGGCCAACCGGCGCCATTTCGACGAGCTGGCCGTTGGCGAATTCGCGCGTGCGCGGCGCCTGGGGCACCCGTTGACCGTGATGATGTTCGACATCGACCATTTCAAGCGCATCAACGACCAATACGGTCATCCGGTGGGCGATGAGGTGATCCGCTGTGTGGCCGATATTGGTCGCCAGCAACTGCGCGCCCTCGACCCGCTGGCCCGCTACGGTGGCGAAGAGTTCATTGGCCTGCTGCTGGAATGCCCGCTGGGGCCGGCACTAGAGATGGCGGAACGTATACGCCGTGCGGTGGCGGAGGTGCGTTTGCCCATCGCCGGTCTGGAGTTGAGTGTCACCGTCAGCCTGGGGCTGGCGTCGCTGACAGACGAATGTGCCGGCATGGACGAACTGATTAGCCGCGCAGACCAGGCGCTGTATTCGGCCAAGAAGGAAGGGCGCAACCGGGTGTGCTCTTGGGGTTCTGTAGATGCAGCGGCGCAAACCGTGGGCGCCCGATAAGAGCGACCAGCTGGGTACCGAGGCGGTGGACATTGGCAATACGATTCACCTGCACTACGCTGGGCGAGAGCATAGGCTTGGCAGCGGAGATTGCACACGGCTCGTGCACGGACGTGCCGCCGCAGAAGAAATGAGCTGAGGCGCTGTTGATGTGGGTCAACACGCTCATTTTTTGCCAAGCCAAAATACTTGCAAATTTTGGTGAGGATATGGTCGTGTGCTATGGAACAGGTGTACAAAGGAACGAATCCCTACTTTGTGGTCACCCATGAACCTGGACAACGCACGGAACCGCTTCATTGCTGCCGCCACGGGTGCGTATTTGGTTTTTGCGCTTGCCTGGGTTTTTCTGTCTGACCGTCTGCTGGCCAGTTTCACGGACATCTCATCACTGATCTGGCTTTCCACCGCCAAGGGGATGTTTTTTGTGGTGAGCACGGCCGGTATGTTTTTTGTCGCACTGCAGGCCGTTCCTTCTACACAGCCCACGGGTGAGACCAGCCTCATCGGTAACCTGGACCAGGGTTTGGGGGTGTTCCAGGCGCCCCGCTGGATGGTTTATGGGTTTGCGCTGCTGGTGACATTGTTGATGGTCGCTATGCGGGAAGCTATGGCGCATGGGGCAACGGATAGGCCTATGCTGATCCTGTTCATGCTGCCCATCATTCTCAGTGCGCTGATTGGTGGATTCGGCCCTGGCTTGCTATCAACCACGGTCGCAGCAACAAGTGTCTACTGGACGACCATGGCGCAGCGTGCTGCGGTGGATCGCCAGGAGCAGGTCCTGCTTGCTGCGCTGATCGCCAACGGGCTGGCTGTCAGCGTGCTGAGTGCAGTCCTGCAACACACCCTGCGCCGCGCCGAGAAACAGCGCCGTCTGCTGAACGATGTGGTCTCGGGAACCTCTGATGCGGTGTTTGTCAAAGACCGCCAGGGCCGCTACTTGTTGGCCAACCAGGCTGCTGCGCGGTTCATTGACAAAACCGTGCCCGAAGTTTTGGGCAAGGATGACACGGCGTTGTTCGACAGGGCGTCGGGTGAGCATTTGATGGCCCTGGACAGGGCCATCATGGAGCGAGGCACCACCCAGACCCATGAAGAGCGCCTGACGGTCCACAACGGGCAGGAGATGGTATTTTTGGTGACCAAGGGCCCGGTGCTGGATGCCAACGGTGAGGTATCGGGCATCTTTGGCATTTCCCGCGACATCACTGAGCGCCAAAAGGCCAAGGAATTGCTGCGCGCACGTGAAAAGCAGCTTGCAAGGGTGATCGAAGGTTCCGATCAGGGCTTTTGGGACTGGAACCTGCAAACCAATGACTTCCATGTCAGCCCCCGCTGGGAAACCATGCTGGGTTATGAGCCCGGTGAGATGAATGTCAGTATCGAGCATTGGGCGGAACACGTGCACCCGGACGATTTGGCAGCTTCCTTGGCGTCGATCAAACGCCATCTGGAGGGGCAAACGGACCGGCATGAGCTGGATCTGCGTTGCAAGACCAAGAGTGGTGAATGGCGCTGGATCCGAACCCGGGGGCGCATTGTCGAACGGGATGATGATGGCAAGCCATTGGTGATGGCTGGTTCGCACACCGACGTGACCCAGCAAAAAGCCTTCGAACTGGCGCAGCGTGAGGCCAGTACCGTGTTTGAAAGCAGTTATGAAGGCCTGATGGTGGTGAATGCCGATGGCCTGATCGCCAAAGTCAATCCGGCGTTTGTCCGGATCACGGGCTATGCCCCGGAGGAAGTGATCGGACAATCGCCGCGGATACTTTCTTCGGGCAAGCAGGATGCAGAGTTTTACCGGAGGATGTGGGACGCAATCGGCGCACAGGATTTCTGGCAGGGCGAAATCTGGAACCGACGCAAGAGCGGCGAAACCTATGTCGAGTTGTTGTCCATCTCGGTGGTACGCGACAGTGTGGGTGCGGTGGAGCACTATGTGGCGGTGTTTTCCGACATCAGCCGTCTCAAGGCCCATGAGGCCGAGCTGGACCGGATCGCCCACTACGACACACTCACCGGCGTGCCCAATCGCCGGCTGCTGGCTGACCGCCTGGCGCAGGCGATCGCCCGCACCGGACGAAGCGAATCGTCGCTGGCAGTCTGCTATCTGGATCTGGATGGCTTCAAACAGGTCAACGACGAATATGGTCACCACGCAGGCGACCAATTGCTGATCGGTGTGACCGAACATTTAAAAAAAATCTTGCGCGCCGAAGACACACTGGCCCGCCTGGGGGGAGACGAATTCGTGCTTCTGCTGTCCGACATCGATTCGCCCGAAGAATGCTCCGTGATCCTGGAGCGGGTACTGGCGGCGACGGGTAGCCCGGTGCAGATGGATGGCCATACGGTCAGTATTTCGGCCAGCATTGGTGTGAGTCTGTACCCGCAAGACCATGCGGACGCCGATACCTTGCTACGCCATGCGGACCAGGCCATGTACTTGGCCAAGAACGCCGGCAAGAACTGTTTTCATCTGTTCGACCCGGAAAGTGACCGCAAGGCGCAGCAGCACAGAAATTACGTTGACCGGATCCGTCTGGCACTGGAACACGATGAGCTGGTGCTGTATTACCAGCCCAAGGTCGATTTGCGCGATGGTCGTCTGGTTGGCGTTGAGGCGCTGGTGCGCTGGCAGCACCCCGAACAGGGCTTGTTGCCGCCTTCCGCCTTCCTGCCGCAGATCCAGGGCACAAACCTGGAGCAGGCCTTGGGCGAATGGGTGATCCAGTCCGCGCTGGCCCAGGCTGCCGCATGGCAGGATGAAGGTTTGCAGTTGCAGATGGGGGTCAATATCTCGGCATCGCATTTGATCCAGGCCGACTTCTACGACAAGCTCGCGGCTGCGTTGGCGGCCCAACCCCAACTGCCGCCAGCGTCGCTGGAATTGGAGGTGCTGGAAACAGCTGCCTTTGAAGATATCAACGCCGCTGGAGCGGCCCTTCAGCGCTGCCAGGCGTTGGGAGTGCGCTTCGCACTGGATGACTTTGGTACCGGTTATTCGTCCCTGACCTATCTGCGCAAACTACCGGTGGACATCCTGAAAATCGACCAGAGTTTTGTGCGTGACATGCTCACCAACGCCGATGACCGTGGCATTGTGGAGAGCGTGATCCGTCTGGCCGGAGCGTTCAACCGGGAAGTGATTGCAGAAGGGGTGGAGACGCTGGACATTGGCGCGACCCTGCTGCATTTGGGCTGCCACCTGGCACAGGGCTACGGTGTGGCCAAACCGATGCCAGCAGCTGCGCTGACTGGATGGGCCATGCAATGGAACCAACAGGCCCGTTGGCGTGAACTGAACACGGCCTAAGCAAAGGCGATATCCGTAGGGATGTGCCTCCAGTCCCTCGATAGCTCTGACCGTTTTGTAGAAGAAAAATCCGGCCCCTCTGCAATGGCTGCCAAGGTTCGGACTTGGCCGGCCAGGTGGATGCCGGCAGGCAATCGGTGTCAGGAGCGCTCAGTGCAAAGGCATGTGTGAAGAATGCGGAGCGCGGGCAAAGTGGTACGCGTTCAAAGCGTCTTTTCAACAATCACAGAAACGGGCCCGAAGCTACCAGCCGATTAGTCCGCTTCTCCCGCCACCACAGCTTCCCCCGCAGCCTCAGAGCGCACCTGATTCCGCCCCCCGTTCTTGGCGCTGTACAGCAGCGTGTCTGCCGTCTCCAGCATATGGTGGAAGCTGGCCAATTGCGTGTCGCTGCACAGGCCCATGCTGATAGTGACCCGCAAATCCGGGTGCACCTCGTGCCAGGGATAGGCTTCCACGCGCTGGCGCAGCACTTCGCAGGCGTCTTTGGCCTGCTGCAGGTCCGTCTCGGGAAAGGCGACAACGAATTCTTCGCCGCCGTAGCGGGCCACCAGGTCGGACGCGCGCACGGTGCTCTGCAGGATTTCACCGATGCGGCGCAGCACTTCGTCGCCGGTGGCGTGGGAGAACTGGTCGTTGACGCGCTTGAAGTGGTCTATGTCGCCCAGCATCACGCTCATGGGCCGCTGGTAGCGCTGGGTGCTGGCGAAGAGTTGGGCGCACTGGGTGTCGAAGTGGCGGCGGTTGTGCAGGCCGGTCAGCGCATCGCGCAGGCTCAGCTCGCGCATCTGCGTGGCCATGGCTTCGATTTGGGCGTGGGACTTTTGCAGGTCTTCGTACTGCTGCGCGATCTCGCCGCTCATGCGGTTGAAAGCCTGGGCCAGCACGCCGACCTCGTTGTCAGTTTCCACCGGCACCTGCTGGCGCAGTGCGCCCTGGCCCATGGCCTGCACCGCGCCGGTCAGGTGGCGCAGCGGGCGGCTCAGGCGGTTGCCGAGGAACACGCCCAGCAGCAGCGTGAGGGCCAGGCCGACGCCAGTGCCCAGCACCAGGGATTCGCGCATGGCGCTCAGGTAGCCCAGGTCCAGGTCGGAGTAGTTGATTTCGCCCTGCGGTGAGGAATAGGCGATGGTCTGGCCGTTCAACTGGATGGGGAACATGCGGGTGCGGTCTTCGTCGCGGATGGGGTCGCCGGCTTGGTAGGGCGCCAGCGTGAACAGCGAGCGGTAATCGGCGCCAAACAGGTAGAAGCGGAACGGCGGGCGGTGCAGATTGCCGCCCGGGCCCGGTGGTGGTGGCCTTTGCAAGCCCTCTCCCGGCGGCGGGGCCAAGCCCTCGATTGGGCCGGGCTCCACACCCGGCTGCGGGCGCAGGAAGCCGCCCGCGTCGGGCCGCATCATGGCGCGTCGGCGTTCGGCAAAGCTGCGGAAGCTTTCATGCTTCTGGGCTTCGTCCCAAGTGCCATAGGCCTTGAAGTACTGCTGCACGTCGGCGGTGAAGTTGCTGCTGGCCTGCTGCATGGCCAGGGCGCTGAACTTCTTCATCAGGCGCTGGTAGGCCAGCCCACCGATGAGGGCGGTGGAAACCAGGCTGGTAATCAGTAGGCAGGTAATCAGTTCGGTGCGCAGCGAACGGTTCCAGCGCGGGAAGGAAAAGGCCATGGTGTTCCTCGATTAGCGTGCGGCGTTCAGGGCGGATTGCAGCGCTTCCACGCTGATACCCAGCTTGGCTGCGGCAGCGCGCAGGTCGGGCGGCGGCGGGCCCAGCGCTTCGTGCAGCTTCTGTGCACTGATGCCCAGCGTGGCCGCGGCCTTGTTCAAATCCGGGCGGCCGCCCGCGGGGCCGGGGCCGCTGCCTTGGTTGGCTGGCGGCATGCCGCCACCTTGCTGCTGTTGTTGCATGCCCATGCCGGGCGGTTGGTTGCGGCCGCCGGGGCCGCCCATGCCACGCTGCGGGCGTGGGCCGCTGATGGTGGCGACATCCGCCTGCCGGTAGCTGCCGCGCAGGCAGCCGGCGGTGTAGGGGAAGTCCGGCGTGGCGTGGTAGTGGTACATGGCCACCTGTTTGCCTTCCCACATGATGGTGTGGGTGTGGCCGTGGCATTCATCCAGGTCTTTGCTGGCCAGGGCTTGGCCGCTCTCGCCATACGGGCCGTAGATGCCGAAGCCGTCCAGCAGGTAGCCCACCAGCGCGGAATGGCCCGCCGCGTCGCGCTTGTCGGACACGCAGCTGCTGAGGTTGTGGTAGTGGTACACGCCCGATTCCTGCGGGTGGCCCTGGCAGGCGTCCTGGGTTTCATGCGCGACCGCATCGCGGCCCGGTGCATCCAGCGCGTTGAACAGCACGGTGCCGCTCAGCAGGAAGCCGATGGCCCCCGGCGTGCAGCTGGGCTGCGCCGCCAACTGGGGCCACAGCGGCAGCGTGACCTGCATGGTCTGCGCCGCGATGCTGTTGGGGTTGCGGTCGTAGCGGTAGGCGTCGCTGCCGCTGGGGATGGGGTAGGTGCCGGTGGGGTGGCTAGGTAAATCATTGCTGCTGAACACGCGCTGGCCTTGCTGCACGCTCAGGGTGAACTGCGAGGGCCACGTAACTTGCCCCGGCACGACCGGCTTGGCGGTGAGGTCGTAGGTACCCTTGGTGGCATTGATCCACGGCCCGTCGCGCTGGGCGCCGCCGGCCTGCGGGTCGGTGTGGCAGGCCCAAATCCAGCCGACCTTGGGCGACTGCGAGAGCTTGCCGTCGCCCAGGGGCAGGGCGGTCATGTCATGGCTGTGGCCGGCGCTGCAGGCCACAGCCCACGCCAGGGCGGTCGCTGTTTTTTTCATCCAAGGCTCCCACGGGTTGCGCTGAATGGGCACAAGGATACGGCATCTCCGGCGCTGGCTACGGAGATTTCTGCTGCAGGCGACGGGATGCAGCATCGCTGGTTTTGCTATGAATTCAGTAGCTGTCTGTGCATATTCCGTATGGGCTGCGCGGTCTTTTCATGGGTCAACTCGGTCTGCGCTGACCAACATGTAGTGAACCCGCTGGCCTCTTCGCAACCAGGCAGCCATTGCCGCCGTCGCGAGAATTTGGCGCCCGCCAGCACCCAGCGCACGTGCCGGATGGCGCCGCAACAGGCGCATGGCAAAGCGCGAGAAGCCGGACAGGACTTCTTCGTCCAGGAGTTCGAATCGGACATTGCTGAAACCCAAGGCCACCAAGGTTTGCGCATAGGCCTGCTGCGTCAGCAGGTTTTCCGGCGGGATGCCACACGCCTGTGCCAGACGCTTGTATTGGGAGGGATTTTCCCCAACCGCAAGCACCAGATCGGTCAGCGCGAGCCTTCCACCCGGAAGGAGCGCCGCAAAAGCCTGTGCGAAGAATGCGGAGCGCGGGGCAAAGTGGTAGGCGCAGTCCAGCGCCAGCACGCGGTCGTAGCGCTCTTTCGAACGGGGAAGGGCAAGCTTGCCATCGCCGAGATGAAGGTCCACATCGGAGAACCGCGCAAGTTTGCTGCGGGCTGCGGTGATACCGGCTATGTCTGTCTCGATGCCGGTGATGCGCCCCGCACCAAATTGTTCCTTCCAGACCAGCAACTGGTCACCGTGGCCAAAGCCCACATCCAGCACACGGCATCCCGCAGACAGTTGCGCGTGCTGCGCAAGTCGGACGGCCAGTGCTTTGCAAGCTTCGGGATAGTCCTGGGCTGCAGTCCATAGCCCCAGGTTGCCCCAGGTGCTGCCGGGGAATCCGTCGTTGAGCAAGGCGCGGTCAATCACGTAAAGGGGCGTAGAGGAGGCTCCGGCGGAGTGGCGGAATTCTATCGTCCGGATGGGTTATGGCGGCTTGGGGCACATCCGTTCGCGTTGAGCTTGTCGAAACGCAGCCCTTGCAAATCGACGACTGGTGGAGGGCTTCGACAGGCTCAGCCCGAACGGAGGTACTTGTTGAGTGCTGCCCTGAGGCGCGCCGGTTTCAGCGCAGGCGGAACACCTGCATGGACTTGGCGAGCGATGCTGCGCTGTCTTTGAGCCCGTCTGCGGAGGCGGCGGATTCCTCCGCCATGGCGGCGTTCTGCTGGGTCAGTTGGTCCAACTGGGTGATGGCCTCGTTGACCTGGGCAATGCCTGTGGACTGTTCGCGTGCGGCGGTGCTGATCTGCTGCACCATGGCGCTGACTTGGCGCACGGCTTTCACCGTTTCGTCGATGGTCTGGTTGGCATGCTGCATCTTGCCCGTGCCGTTGGCGATCTGGTTGGCTGATTGGGCGATCAGTTCGCGGATTTCCTTGGCCGCCGTGGCACTGCGTTGGGCCAGCGCGCGCACCTCGGTGGCCACCACTGCAAAGCCGCGGCCCTGCTCGCCGGCCCGCGCGGCTTCCACCGCCGCGTTCAGGGCCAGGATGTTGGTCTGGAAGGCGATGCCTTCGATGACCGAGATGATCTCGCGCATCTTGTGGGAGGACTTGTCGATCTCCCCCATGACCTGGCTGACCTCATACACCGCCTGGCCGCCTTGCGTGGCCACGGCGGTGGTCTGTTCGCTGGTCTGCAGCACGTCGGCAGCGGTCTGGGCCGTGTTCTTGACCGTGCTGGACAGCTCTTCCATGGAGGCGGCGGTTTCTTCCAGATTGCTGGCCTGGGCCTCGGTGCGGGCCGACAGGTCCAGGCTGGCACTGGAAATCTCGCTGGAGGCGCGGTTGAAATTCTGGATTTCGTCCCGGACGTCGCCAATGGTGGCGCGCAGGTTGACCTGGATCTGGTTGAGGGCGTTCAGGATGCCAGCGAACGGGCTGGCCGGGTCGAACTTGAACTCACTGCTGAGGTTGCACGCCGCGATGTCGCGCGCGAACTGCTCGGCTTCCAGGATGGGGCCCACATAGCGTTTGCTGAACAGGCGCAGTCCCAGAGCTGCACCGAAGACCATGCCCCCCGCCTGCCACCAGCCCAGGGCCGGACGCTCCACGCCCAGCCACAGCGGCAGCATGCCCAGCAGCGCCATGATGGCCAGGACGATGCCCATGCGGGCCGTCTGGCTCACGTCCTGCCATTTCTGCAGGAAACCCCGCAGGCCGAAGGCGCGTACCTTGCCGCGCAGGAGGGTAAAACTGGGCTGGCCGGCCTTGAGCTCGGCGTTCATGCGGTCGTACAGGGCCTGGGCGGCGCGGGTTTCTTCGCGGCTGGGCTTGACGCGCACCGATACATAGCCGGCGGGCTTGCCGTTTTCCATCAGCGGCGTGACATTGGCGCGCACCCAGTAATAGCTACCGTCTTTGCGCCGGTTCTTGACCATTGCGGTCCAGAGCTGCCCCGTGCCAATGGTGCGCCACAAATCCTTGAAGGCCGCGGGCGGCATGTCGGGGTGGCGGATCAGGTTGTGCGGTTGGCCAATCAGCTCTTCATAGGCGTAGCCGCTGGTGCGCACGAAAGCCGGATTGCAGTGGGTGATGATGCCTTTGATGTCGGTCATCGATACCAGCATGTCATTGGCAGGGTAGTCGTATTCCTGGTCGATGACGGGCAGATTGGTGCGCACTTGGAGTATCCGATGGTTGTGGTTGCAAGGAACCTGACAGTCTACGGAGATGGTGATGAATTTAAATTCACATTTGGCGACATGGGATTTTCATTTCGTGACAAATGAGAAGCAACTTGCGATTGCCTTCACATCCTGCTGTAGAGTCCTTGCGCCCCCAATTTTTCGCCATGCTTCTGGCCGTGGTCGCTGGGTGTGCCGCTCTGGGGGCGCCGTCAACGAGCCCCGCGCGAGTGCGGGCATGGATACGGTATGCCGTCGCTCGCTGCGTGGCACGGGTGGTAGCAAACCGGTAGCATCTCAAGCTTGGTTTTCCAAAGGCTGGTGCTGTCAGGAGCTTGTATGGCTGAACAATTGTCCTTGCTGGGGCCCGATGCGCCTCAGTCGCCGATCCCGCCAACGCCGGTGGCCACAGATTTCCTGCGCAAGCCTCGTGGCAGCTTCAAAAATTTGTTTTTCGCGCTTCTTCCAGATCCTGCGGTGGCTGAAGCCATTTACGGGCAGAGCGTACTTTTGGACCGTGTGCGCGGATTGGGTGGTGAGTTGTTGGAAGCGAATCGGTTGCATGTCAGCCTGCATGGCGTTGGTGGCTTCTTCGACGACGTGCCGGCGGACATCGTTCGGCAAGCAACACAGGCCGCTGACGCTGTGCGCTGCACACCCTTCGACGTGGTGTTTGAGCGTGCCATGAGTTTTCCGAGCAGCAAGGCCTATGTACTGCGTGTGGGCGGCGGTATGGAGCCGTTGCAAGCGTTTCGCCTGGGCTTGGGTATCGCCATGGCCAATGTAGGGCTGCCGGCAAAACCAGGCTTCACGCCGCATATGACGCTGTCTTACCGTGGGAGGACTGTGCCTGAACATGCCATTGAGCCACTCCATTGGCGCGTGCAGGAGTTCGCCCTGATCAGCAGTCATGTGGGGCAGTCCTACTACGAGGTGCTGGGACGCTGGCCCCTCAAAGGCTAGGTGCAAGTGAGTGCGCCTTTTTTTGTCTGAGGACCCTGGTCGGGCTTTGACGCGCATCCTGCCATCTGCTACCGTCACACACCATTTCATAAGGAGGTTCCCCATGTCCCTGCGCATCAACGACACCGCCCCCAACTTCACGGCCCAGACCACCCACGGCAAGATCGACTTCCATCAGTGGATCGGTGACAGCTGGGCCATCCTGTTCTCGCACCCCAAGGACTTCACGCCGGTGTGCACCACCGAACTGGGCTACATGGCCAAGATCGAGCCCGAGTTCACCAAGCGCAACGCCAAGCTGATCGGCCTGTCCATCGACCCGGTGGACAACCACAGCCGCTGGGCTGCCGACATTGAGGAAACGCAAGGCGCGGCCGTCAAGTACCCCATGATCGGCGACACCGACCTGGCCGTGGCCAAGCTCTACAACATGCTGCCTGCCGACGAGGCCGGTGGCTCGGATGGCCGCACCGCTGCGGCCAACGCCACGGTGCGCTCGGTGTTTGTCATCGGGCCCGACAAGAAGATCAAGCTCATGCTGACCTATCCCATGACCACGGGGCGCAATTTCGACGAAATCCTGCGCGTGCTGGATTCCATGCAACTCACCGCCAAGTTCAAGGTCGCCACCCCGGTGAACTGGAAGCAGGGCGAGGACGTGATCATTGCCGGCTCGGTTTCGGACGACGATGCCAAGACCCTGTTCCCCGGCGGCTGGAAGGCGCCCAAGCCCTACCTGCGTGTGGTCAAGCAGCCCAAGTAAAGCCGGAACCTGGCTTCTCCGCTTCTCTTTTGCTATCAAAAGAGAAGCTGCTTGCACAGTGCCTGCGGGGGCTAGAGGCCTGTTTCATTCAAAGATCCCATGCAAATTCTGCCGCTTCGCCTGAGCCCGGGTCAGGATGTGCGTGCGGCGCTGCAAGCCGCGGTACGGCAGCAGGGCTGCCAGGCAGCCTTTGTGCTCAGCGGCATCGGCAGCCTGTCCAGCGCCCAACTGCGCTTCGCCGCCGCAGACCAGGCACAGTCGGTGGATGGCCCCACGGAAATCCTGAGCCTGTCGGGGACCGTGGCCGCCAACGGTGTGCACCTGCATATGGCGCTGTCCACGGCGACGGGTGCGGTGCTGGGTGGCCATGTGGCCGCAGGCTGCGTGGTGCGCACCACGGCGGAAGTGCTGCTGGGCCTGCTGCCGGACTGGCAGTTCACGCGCGAAGCGGATGCACAGACCGGCTATGAAGAACTGGTGGTGCGCCCGCGCCAGATCTGAATCAGCGCGCCATTACGGTTTGGCGGCCAGTGCGGCGGCGGCGCGCAGCTTGTCTTTCTTGCTCGGGCGTTTGCCCTTGATGCCGCCGTTGGACGGGGAGGGCGCGACTGCCGAGCCAGTCGGTTCGATCTCCATTTCGGTGGGCTCAAACCCGGCCACGGTTTCCAGGGCAACCTGGATCTGGTGGCGCTTCTGGATCAGCCGGAAGTGGGCCACGGAGGCCGCATCCACAAAGCTCACCGCCAGACCGCTTTCCCCGGCCCGGCCCGTGCGGCCGATGCGGTGCGTGTAGTCCACCGCCGAGCGCGGTAGGTCGTAGTTCACCACCACGGGCAGTTGCGCAATGTCGATGCCGCGTGCGGCCACGTCGGTCGCCACCACCACGGTCAGGCGTTCGGCTTTGAAATCGGTCAGCACCTGGGTGCGTTTGCCCTGGCTCAAGGCGCCATGGAAGGGCTCGGCGTCGATGCCGGCTTTGCGCAGCTTGTCGGCCACGATCTCGGTGGCGTGCTTGGTCGCCACAAACACCAGCACCCGGCTCCAGGCTTGCGTGGTGATCAGCTGGCGCAACAGCTGGGTGCGCCGCGGGGTGTCCACGCGGATGGCGCGCTGGGTAATGTCGGGCAGATCTTGCGGCGCGGCCACCACCTCCACACGCACCGGGTCGTGCAGCAACTGGTGGGCCAGGGTTTGCACCGCCGGCGGAAAGGTGGCTGAGAAAAACAGGTTTTGCCGCTGCGTAGGCAGCAGCGCGAGGATGCGCTCCAGCTCTTCGGCAAAGCCCAGGTCCAGCAGCCGGTCGGCCTCGTCCAGTACCAGGGTCTGCACGGCGGAGAGCGTCAGTGCGTTGTGGTCCAGCAGATCGAGCAGGCGCCCGGGTGTGGCCACGACCACATCGGTGCCGCCGCGCAAGCCCATCATCTGCGGGTTGATGGACACGCCGCCAAACACCACCGTAACCTTGACCGCCTGGGGTAGGTGTTGTGCTAGGTCGCGCAGGGTATCGCCGACCTGCACCGCCAGTTCACGGGTGGGCACCAGCACGAGTGCGGCAGGCCGGCGCGGGCTGGTGCGCACCGTCTGCTCCAGCTGTTGCAGCAGGGGCAGGGCAAACGCCAGCGTCTTGCCCGAGCCGGTTTGGGCGCTGCCCAGCACGTCCCGGCCCTGCAGGGCTGGCGGAATAGCCGCACTTTGGATGGGGGTTGGGACCGTATATGCCTTGGCCTGGAGGACGCGAAGCAGGGCCGGGGACAGGCCCAGAGTGGTAAATGGCATGGGGGTGGGCACTCAGCCCGGCAGTGGGTTAGGGTTGCGGGGCGCTGGCGGTCTGGTCCACGGGGACCCGGCGGGCGCCATCGAAGCGGCGCGCCCAATAGGCGACACCCATGTCTTCCACCCGTACCTCGGCGCCGGGCTTGGGCGAGTGGATGAACTTGCCGTTGCCAACGTAGATGCCGACGTGGCTGAAGGCGCGGCGCATGGTGTTGAAAAACACCAGGTCGCCAGGCTGCAACTCGGTTTTGTCGATTTTTTGCGTGGCGGCGGCCTGTTGCTCGGCCTTGCGGGGCAGCACCAGGCCGGCGGTTTGCTCGTAAATGGCGCGCACAAAGCCGCTGCAGTCGAAGCCGGTTTCAAAATTGGTACCGCCGCGCCGGTAGGGCACGCCCAGAAAGGCCATGGCGTTGACCACTAGCTCCGAGGCCTTGGCCTCGACCTGGGAGCCGACTTCGCCGATGCGCTCCAGCAGCCCGCGGTCGGTCAGGAAGCGCGCCATGTCGTCGCCCGAGCCTGCCGGGGCGGCATGGGCGGCACCGGTCAATAGCAGGGTGAGGCAAAGGGCGGCAAGTCGCATGGGGGTGGAGCTTAACCGCAGGCGAGGGGGGTGTCAACTCAGGTAATTTCTAAGAAAGGTCTTGTAAATATTTGATTCATATGAATTTTCACAAGAAATTTTGCCGAATTAGGCGGTCGGCTCCAAGGGGACAGGCAGGGCTGTATGTGCTGCGACGTGCGCTGGCTTGCTATGCTCTGCCTACTTATTGGAAAGTTGCCCATGCTGCTCGATGTTGAAGAATCCCAACTGGTTCTGGTGGATTACCAGGTTCGCTTGATGCCTGCCCTGTTTGATGCGCCCGCGGTACTGGCCAATGCCCAGCGCCTGGCCCAACTGGCCGCCTTGATGCAGGTGCCGGCGTTTCTGACCGAGCAGAACCCCTCCAAACTGGGTGAAACCGTGCCCGAACTGCGCGCCGCCCTGGGCGCCGGGGTGCGGGTGCTGTCCAAGATGCAGTTCAGCGCGGTGGAAGAAGGCCTGGGCGAATGGCTGCGTCCGCCGCCCAAGCCGGTGCAGGGCAATGCCCGCAGCCTGCCCAAGCATTTGCAAAAGGCATCCGCCGGCGGCGAACGCGGCACCATTGTGTTGGCGGGCTGCGAGGCCCATGTCTGCCTGCTGCAGACGGCGCTGGATTTGCTGGAAGACGAGTTTGATGTGTGGGTGGTGACCGATGCCTGCAGTTCGCGCACCGAGCGCAACCGCGACGCCGCCTTTGACCGCCTGGCTGGCGCCGGGGTGGAGCTGGTGACCACGGAAATGGTGGCCTTCGAGTGGCTGCGCACTGCGGAGCACCCGGATTTCACGGCAGCACAAGCGCTGATTAAATAGTCGGGACATTGGCGTGTAGGACTGGCGTAAGTCAGTCGTACGCAAGCTGTTTGTTTCCTAATTTGCGCACGGCAATCTTGCCCACGCAGACTAGAGGACGACACGCCATGACCGCCTATGCAGATTTTTACCGCCGCTCCATAGAAGACCGCGATGGCTTCTGGCGTGAGCAGGCAGCGCTGGTGGACTGGCACACCCCGCCGCCGCAGATCTGCGACTACAGCAATCCGCCATTTGCCCGCTGGTTTGTCGGTGGAACCACCAACCTGTGCCACAACGCCGTCGACCGGCACCTGAAAGACCGCGCCAACCAGCCCGCGCTGATAGCGGTCAGCACCGAGACCGACATCGAACAGGTCTTCACCTTCGCCCAGTTGCACGCCGAGGTACAGCGCATGGCTGCCAGCCTGCTGGAACTGGGGGTGCAAAAGGGCGACCGGGTGTTGATCTACATGCCCATGGTGGCCGAGGCTGCGTTTGCCATGCTGGCCTGCGCCCGCATTGGCGCTATCCACTGCGTTGTGTTTGGCGGCTTCGCGGCGGGATCGCTGGCTTCGCGCATTGAAGATGCCGAGCCTAAGCTCATCGTGAGTGCCGATGCGGGCTCGCGCGGCGGCAAGGTGGTGCCCTACAAGCCGCTGTTGGACGAGGCCATCCGCCTGTCGCGCCACAAACCCGATGCCGTGCTGCTGATGGACCGTGCGCTGGTTGCTATGGATTTGGTAGCTGGCCGCGACCATCTGTGGCGGGATATGCGGCAAAAACACCTGCAAACCCAGGTGCCCTGCGCCTGGGTGGACGCCACCCACCCAAGCTACACGCTCTATACCAGCGGCACCACCGGTAAGCCCAAAGGCGTGCAACGCGATACCGGTGGCTACGCGGTCGCACTGGCAGCGAGCATGCAGCACATCTATTGCGGCAAGGCCGGCGAAACCTATTTCTCCACCAGCGACATCGGCTGGGTGGTGGGCCACAGTTACATCATCTACGGCCCGCTGATTGCCGGCATGGCGACCATCCTGTACGAAGGCCTGCCCACCCGCCCCGACGGCGGTATCTGGTGGAGCCTGGTGGAAAAGTACAAGGTCACAGTGATGTTCAGTGCACCCACGGCCGTGCGGGTACTCAAGAAGCAGGACCCGGCGTTGATCGCCAAGTATGACCTGTCCAGCCTGCGCGCGCTGTTTTTGGCCGGCGAGCCACTGGACGAGCCGACGGCGCAGTGGATCAGCGGTGCCCTGGGTAAACCCATCATCGACAACTACTGGCAGACCGAAACCGGTTGGCCCATCCTTAGCATTGCCAACGGCGTGGAGAAAGCGCCCAGCAAATTTGGCAGCCCCGGCGTGGCCATGTACGGCTACCACGTCAAGCTGCTGGACGAAAACACGGGCGAGGCGCTGACCGGCGCGAATCAGAAAGGCGTGGTGGCCATCGAAGGGCCGCTGCCGCCGGGCTGCATGCAGACCGTGTGGCGCGACGATGCCCGTTTCGTCAACACCTATTGGAAGAGTGTGCCCGGCAAGCTGGTCTACAGCACGTTTGACTGGGGCGTGCGCGATGCGGATGGCTATTTCTTTATCCTGGGCCGCACCGACGATGTGATCAATGTGGCCGGGCACCGGCTGGGCACGCGCGAGATCGAGGAATGCATTGCCAGCCATCCCAATATTTCCGAGGTAGCGGTGGTGGGCGTGGCCGACGCGCTGAAGGGGCAGGTGGCCATGGCCTTTGCCGTGGTCAAGGACGCCAGTGGCCTGGTGGACGACGCCTCCCGCCTGACGCTGGAGGGGGAAGTCATGAAAGTGGTGGACAACAGCATTGGCGCGGTGGGCCGTCCGGCCCGGGTGCGCTTTGTCACGGTCTTGCCCAAAACGCGCAGCGGCAAATTGCTGCGCCGCGCCATCCAGGCGGTGTGTGAAGGGCGCGACCCCGGCGATTTGACCACCATGGAAGACCCGGCGGCGCTCCAACAAATACGGGATGTGCTGTCTGTCTAGGTAGTAGTCCTGGGTGGGGGATTTCGGCAGGGCGCTTCCTGTTTTGTTTTTAAAGTGGCACAATCCCCCACTGAGATCAGGCCCTTCCCATGCCACAGTCGCATCCGCCAACCGGTTCAGCCGTGTCGCGGAAGGTTTTAAACCACACTAAGTTTCCCCAAGGGAAATGGAGGTCAGCGGAATATGAGTGAATCAACGTCCAACGGGACGAATCAGCCGTCGTCTGTCTATCAGGCGTACCAGAACAATACCTATCTTTTTGGTGGCAATGCCCCGTACGTCGAAGAGATGTACGAAAACTACCTGGCCAACCCCGGTAGCGTGCCCGATACCTGGCGCGATTACTTCGACGCCCTGCAAAACGTGCCCGCCGTGGACGGAAGCAGCGCCAAGGACGTAGCCCACCTCCCCGTCATCAATGCCTTTGCCGAACGCGCCAAACAGGGCGTGAACCGCGTGGTCATGGCCACGGGGGCCGATTCGGAAATGGGCCGCAAGCGCACTGCGGTGCAGCAGCTGATTGCCGCCTACCGCAACGTGGGTGCCCGCTGGGCCGATCTGGACCCATTGAAGCGTACCGAGCGCGACAAGATTCCCGAACTGGAACTGTCCTTCTACGGCTTCAATGACGCCGACCAGGAAACTGTCTACAACACCAGCAACACCTTCTTCGGCAAAGAGTCGATGAGTCTGCGTGAGCTGATGAACGCCTTGCGTGAGACCTACTGCGGTACCATCGGCGCCGAGTACATGTACACCACCGACCAGAACCAGAAGCGCTGGTGGCAGCAAAAGCTCGAAAGCGTGCGCAGCAAGCCCAGCTTCTCGGCCGACAAGAAAAAACACATTCTGGAACGCCTGACCGCAGCCGAAGGCCTGGAGCGCTTCCTGCACACCAAATACGTGGGCCAAAAGCGCTTTTCGCTGGAAGGCGGCGAGAGCTTTATCGCCGCGATGGACGAGCTGATCCAGCAGGCCGGTGCCAAGGGCATCCAGGAAATCGTGATCGGCATGGCCCACCGCGGCCGCCTCAACGTGCTGGTCAACACCCTGGGCAAGATGCCTGCGGACCTGTTTGCCGAGTTTGACCACACCGCCCCCGAAGACCTGCCGGCTGGTGATGTGAAGTACCACCAGGGCTTCTCCAGCGACGTGTCCACCCCCGGCGGCCCGGTGCACCTGTCCCTCGCCTTCAACCCCTCGCACCTGGAAATCGTGAACCCGGTGGTCGAAGGCTCGGTGCGCGCCCGCATGGACCGCCGCGGCGACCCCAAAGGCAGCCAGGTGCTGCCGGTGCTGGTGCACGGCGATGCCGCCTTCGGCGGCCAGGGTGTCAACCAGGAAACGCTGGCGCTGGCGCAAACCCGTGGCTACACCACGGGCGGCACGGTGCACCTCATCATCAACAACCAGATCGGTTTCACCACCTCGGACCCGCGCGACATGCGCTCCAGCGCGTTCTGCACCGACATCGTCAAGATGGTCGAGTCGCCCGTGCTGCACGTCAACGGTGACGATCCTGAAGCCGTGGTGCTGGCCACCCAACTGGCGCTGGAATACCGTATGGAATTCGGCCAGGATGTGGTGGTGGACATCACCTGTTTCCGCAAGCTGGGCCACAACGAGCAGGACACCCCCAGCCTGACCCAGCCGCTGATGTACAAGAAAATCGGCGCCCACCCGGGTACCCGCAAGCTGTATGCCGACAAGTTGACGGCCCAGGGCCTGGGTACCACGCTGGGCGACGATATGGCGCGGGAATACCGTGCCGCCATGGATGCGGGCAAGCACACGGCAGACCCGGTGCTGACCAACTTCAAGAGCAAGTACGCAGTGGATTGGTCGCCTTTCCTGGGCAAGAAGTGGACCGACGCGGGCGACACCGCGATTCCGCTGACCGAATGGAAGCGTTTGGCTGAAAAGCTCACCACCATTCCCAGCAGCGTCACACCGCACCAACTGGTGAAGAAGGTCTACGACGACCGCGCCGCCATGGGCCGTGGCGATGTCAATGTGGACTGGGGCATGGGCGAGCACATGGCCTTTGCCTCTTTGGTGGCCAGCGGTTACCCGGTACGCCTGTCGGGTGAAGACTGCGGACGCGGCACCTTCACCCACCGCCACGCCGTGGTCCACGACCAGGCCCGCGAGAAGTGGGACGCCGGCACCTATGTGCCGCTGCAGAACGTGGCCGACAACCAGGCCCCGTTTGTCGTGATCGACTCCATCCTGTCCGAAGAGGCGGTGCTGGGCTTTGAGTACGGCTACGCGTCGAATGACCCCAACACCCTGGTGATCTGGGAAGCCCAGTTCGGCGACTTTGCCAATGGCGCCCAGGTGGTGATCGACCAGTTCATCGCCTCCGGCGAAGTGAAGTGGGGCCGTGTCAACGGCATCACGCTGATGCTGCCGCACGGCTACGAAGGCCAGGGCCCCGAGCACAGCTCGGCGCGCCTGGAGCGCTTCATGCAGCTGGCGGCCGACACCAACATGCAGATCGTGCAGCCGACCACGGCCAGCCAGATCTTCCACGTGCTGCGTCGCCAGATGGTGCGCAACCTGCGCAAGCCCCTGGTCATCATGACGCCCAAGAGCCTGCTGCGCAACAAGGATGCAACCTCCCCGCTGTCCGAGTTCACGCGCGGCGCGTTCCAGACGGTGATTCCCGAAAACAACGAGGTGGTGAGCAAGAAGGCCGAGAAGGTCAAGCGCGTCATCGTCTGTTCGGGCAAGGTCTACTACGACCTGGTCAAGAAGCGCGAGGAAAAGAGCTTGGACGACGTCGCCATCCTGCGCGTGGAGCAGCTCTATCCGTTCCCGCACAAGGCTTTCTCCACGGAACTGAAGAAGTACCCGAACGCCAGCGAAGTGGTGTGGTGCCAGGACGAGCCGCAAAACCAGGGTGCCTGGTTCTTTGTGCAGCACTACCTGCACGAGAACATGCTGGAAGGCCAGCGCCTGGGTTACTCCGGGCGTGCCGCATCGGCGTCGCCTGCAGTGGGCTATTCGCACCTGCACGTGGAGCAGCAAAAGGCCCTGGTCGAAGGCGCCTTTGGCAAGCTCAAAGGCTTTGTGCTGACCAAATAAGGTCCGTTACACAGATACACACCCGAACAAAAATACCGAAAGAATTTTTATGGCAATCGTAGAAGTCAAAGTGCCGCAGCTGTCCGAGTCCGTGGCCGAAGCCACCCTGCTGCAATGGAAGAAAAAAGTCGGCGACGCCATCGCGGTCGATGAAATCCTGATCGAAGTAGAAACCGACAAGGTCGTGATGGAAGTCCCGGCACCCAGCGCCGGCGTGCTGGTGGAACTGGTGGCGGCCGATGGCGCCACTGTGGCCGCTGAGCAGCTGATCGCCCGCATCGACACCGAAGGCAAGGCTGGTGCTGCGGCCCCCGCAAGCGCCGCTCCTGCAGCGGCTGCCCCTGCCGCCGCCCCTGTGGCCGCAGCAGCCTCGGCTGGCAATTCCAAGGCCGGCGTGGCCATGCCTGCAGCAGCCAAGCTGATGGCAGACAACAACCTGGCCGCTGGTTCCGTGGCTGGCACGGGCAAGGACGGCCGCGTGACCAAGGGCGACGTACTCGGTGCTGTCGCCGGTGGCGCATCTGCTCCTAAAACCGTAGCTGCTTCCGCAATCCCCACAGGCGTTCCTACCACTTTGTTGCCCCAGGTGGCAGCACCCAAGGTGCAGTTGGGCGACCGCCCCGAGCAGCGCGTTCCCATGAGCCGCCTGCGTGCCCGCGTGGCCGAGCGCCTGCTGCAGTCGCAAAGCAGCAATGCCATCCTGACCACCTTCAACGAAATCAACATGGCCCCGGTCATGGAGATGCGCAAGCGCATGCAAGAGCGTTTCGAGAAGGAGCATGGCGTCAAGCTCGGTTTCATGAGCTTCTTCGTCAAGGCGGCAGTGCACGCGCTCAAGAAGTTCCCGGTGTTGAACGCCTCGGTCGATGGCAATGACATCGTCTACCACGGCTACTTCGACATCGGTATCGCCGTCGGCTCGCCGCGCGGCCTGGTGGTGCCCATCCTGCGCAACGCTGATCAGATGAGCTTTGCCGACATCGAGAAGAAGATCGCCGAGTTCGGCCAAAAGGCCAAGGACGGCAAGCTGGGCATCGAAGAAATGACCGGTGGCACCTTCTCCATCTCCAACGGCGGCACCTTCGGCTCCATGATGTCCACCCCCATCATCAACCCGCCGCAAAGCGCCATCCTCGGCGTGCACGCCACCAAGGACCGCGCCATGGTCGAAAACGGCCAGGTCGTGGTGCGCCCGATGAACTACTTCGCCATGTCCTATGACCACCGCATCATCGACGGCCGCGAAGCCGTGCTGGGCCTGGTGGCGATGAAGGAAGCGCTGGAAGATCCGGCTCGCCTGTTGTTCGACATCTAAGCATCAACGATAGACCCACCCATGCGGCCCGACTCTGCGTCCTGCCCATCGGTGGGTTTGTCTTTCACTGAATAACTGGAATTTTCATGAGCAAACAATTCGACGTAATCGTCATTGGCGGCGGCCCCGGTGGCTACATCGCTGCCATCCGTGCAGCCCAACTGGGCTTCAACACCGCCTGTATCGACGAGTGGAAGAACGACAAAGGCGGCCCGGCACCCGGCGGTACCTGTACCAATGTGGGCTGCATCCCGTCCAAGGCGCTGCTGCAGTCGTCCGAGCACTTCCACCACGCCAACCACCACTTTGCCGAGCACGGCATTTCCGCCGCCGGCGTGAGCATGGACGTGGCCAAGATGCTGGCGCGCAAGAACACCGTCGTGAAGCAGAACAACGACGGCATCCTGTACCTGTTCAAGAAGAACAAGATCGCCTTCTTCCATGGCCGCGGCTCGTTTGCCAAGGCTACGGATGGCGGCTATGAGATCAAGGTGGCGGGCGCGACTGAAGAAACCATTGTCGGCAAACACATCATCGTCGCCACCGGCTCCAACGCCCGTGCCTTGCCCGGCACACCGTTTGACGAAGTCAACATCCTGTCCAACGATGGCGCACTGAACATTGGCGCCGTGCCCAAGAAGCTGGGCCTGATCGGCTCCGGCGTGATCGGCCTGGAAATGGGCTCGGTCTGGAAGCGCCTGGGCGCGGAGGTCACCATCCTCGAGGGTCTGCCGACTTTCCTGGGTGCCGTCGACGAGCAGGTGGCCAAGGAAGCTCACAAGGCGTTTACCAAGCAGGGCCTGAAGATCGAGCTGGGCGTCAAGGTCGGCGAAGTCAAGTCCGGCAAGAAGGGCGTATCCGTGGCCTACACCAATGCCAAGGGCGAAGCCCAGACGCTGGATGTGGACAAGCTGATCGTCTCCATCGGCCGCGTACCCAATACCATCGGCCTGAACCCTGAAGCCGTGGGCCTGAAGCTCGATGAGCGCGGCGCGATTGTTGTGGACAGCGACTGCAAGACCAACCTGCCCAACGTCTGGGCGGTGGGCGATGTGGTGCGTGGCCCCATGCTGGCGCACAAGGCGGAAGAAGAGGGCGTTGCCGTGGCCGAGCGCATTGCCGGTCAGCATGGACACGTCAACTTCAACACCGTGCCCTGGGTTATCTACACCAGCCCCGAGATCGCCTGGGTCGGCCGCACCGAGCAGCAGCTCAAGGCGGACGGCGTGGCGTACAAGGCCGGTTCGTTCCCGTTCCTGGCGAATGGTCGTGCACGGGCCTTGGGCGACACCACCGGTTTCGTCAAGTTCCTGGCCGATGCCAAGACCGACGAAATCCTGGGCGTGCACATCGTGGGCCCGCAGGCCAGCGAGTTGATCTCCGAAGCCGTGGTGGCAATGGAGTTCAAGGCCAGTGCCGAAGACATCGCGCGCATCTGCCATGCCCACCCGTCCTTGAGCGAAGCCACGAAGGAAGCAGCGCTGGCGGTCGACAAACGCACGCTGAATTTCTGAAATTTGCAATGAAAATGGCTGCCAGCCTGCATACAGCATGCGCAGGCAGCTATTGAATGCATAGCAATTCGCGCCCGTGTCCCTGAGCGTCAAGCAAACCTACGAGGCCGAATTGGCCGCCCGTGGCTATACCGCCGACCCGGCACAACTGCGCGCCGTGGAGGCGCTGGAGCGCTGCGCGCGCGAGTGGGCGCATTACAAGGAAAAGCGCTCCAACGCCTTCAAGAAGCTGATCAACCGGCCCGACATTCCGCGTGGCGTCTACATGTACGGCGGGGTAGGGCGGGGCAAGAGCTTCCTGATGGACTGCTTCTACAACGCGGTTCCCTTGAAGCGCAAGACGCGCCTGCACTTCCATGAGTTCATGCGCGAGGTGCACCGCGAACTCAGCGAGTTGCAGGGCACGGCCAACCCGCTGGATATCCTGGCCGAGCGCATGGCCGTACGCTACAAGCTGATCTGCTTCGACGAGTTCCATGTGGCCGACGTGACCGATGCCATGATCCTGCACCGCCTGCTGTCGGCGCTGTTCGAAAATGGTGTCGGATTTGTCACTACCTCCAATTTCAAGCCTGACGACCTGTACCCGGGCGGGTTGCACCGCAGCCGCATCCTTCCGGCCATTGCGCTGCTCAATAGCCGCATGGATGTGATGAACGTGGACAACGGCACCGACTACCGCCGCCGCACCATGGAGTCGGTCCAGCTGTACCACACGCCGCTGGGGCCGGATGCCGACGCAGCGATGCAAGCCGCTTTCAACGCATTGGCCGAGACCCATGACGAAGAGCCTGTGCTGCACATCGAAGCGCGCGAGATACGCGCCTGGCGCAAGGCCGGCGGTATCGTCTGGTTCAACTTCAAGACCTTGTGCGGCGGGCCGCGTTCGCAGAACGACTACCTGGAAATTGCAACCCAGTTTCACACGGTGTTTTTGAGCGATGTGCCGCAGATGCCCGTGCGCATGGCCTCGGAGGCCCGGCGCTTTACCTGGCTGGTGGACGTGCTGTACGACCGCCGGGTCAAGTTGGTCATTTCGGCCGCAGTGGAGCCCGAAGCACTTTACACCGAAGGCCCCATGGCGCATGAGTTTCCGCGTACGGTCTCGCGTTTGCGCGAAATGCAGTCCAAGGAGTTTCTGGCCCTGGAACGGCGTGTGGTAGACACGCGGCTGACATGAAAGCACTTAGCACGGTCTTGTTGGTGCTGGGCATGGTTTCGGCCTGGGCGCAGGACGTGCAGATCCAGGGTTTGGACGGTGCCCAGGAGCGTGCGCGCATTGCACGTCAGCGTCAGGCGCAAACGGCTGAGCTGGACGCCCAGGAACGGGCCTGTGCCAACCGTTTTGCCGTGGCGGATTGTGTGAACCAGGTCAGTGCACGTCGCCGCGCCATGCTTTCCGAATTCAAGCGCCAGGAAGCCAGTCTGGACGACGCCGAGCGGCGCCAGCGCGGGGCCGAACAGTTGCAACGCAGCGAGGAAAAGGCCCAGGAGCGTGCCACGCGGGATGCCGAACGGCAGGTGAGCGGGTCATCCGAAGCGGAACGCAGGCGCTTGCAGCAGGACAAACAGATACAGCATGCCCAGCCGCCCATGGCCGGTGCCAGCGCAAACCGTGCCGTCAAGGCGCCGCTACAGGATGCGCAGGCCCAGCAGGCAAGCCGCACCGATTACGCCCGCAAGCAGGAAGCTGCTGCAGAGCGGCGCCGGGCACGCGACAAGCGGCTGCAAGAACGGGGTGCTGCGCCCGTACCACTACCCACGCCCCCGAAATGGGGGCCGCTTTAGCGGCTGGTGGTTTCCAGGGGTTCCAGCTTGACGATGACCAGAGAGAGGTTGTCTCCCGTGCCGTGTCCGCGTGAACGGGCTTTTTCAATCAGGAATTCAGTGGCTTCGCGCGCCGACAGCGTGGACAGCACCGAACCGATTTCTCCGCTGTTGAAGTAGTGCCAGACGCCGTCGCTGCAGGCCATCAGCGTATCGCCAGGGCGCAGCTTGGGGATAAAGTGAGAGTCCACCGGCGGATCGGTCTCTGTGCCCAGGCAACCCATCAGGATGTTGGATTGCGGGTGCACGGCTGCTTGCTCTTCGGTGATCTCGCCGCGGTTCACCAGGGCCTGCACGTAAGAGTGGTCCATGGTGCGTTTGACGAACTGGCTGCCGTGGTAATGGTAGATGCGCGAGTCGCCGGTGTGGGCCCAATGGCAGTCACCGCCGGGATTGATCAGGAAGGCGGCCAGTGTGCTGTGCGGTTCCTCTTCGGACGAGATCGCAGTCAGCTTGATCACGATGTGGGCTTCCTGCACGATCTGCGCCAGCACGGCGGCTGCATCGTCGGTGGCCGGGTCGTAGCGTTCAAACAGTTGCTTGGCCGTCAGCATGACCTGGTCGGACGCCTTGCGCCCGCCGCTGCGCCCGCCCATGCCGTCGGCCACGATGGCCAGGATGCAGCCGTTCATGCGGGAATGCTTGAGCAGGGCAACCTGGTCCTGCTGGTATTCGCGGTCGCCCTTGTGGATGCCCGTCGATGCGGTGAGTCGGTAACCAGTAGCCATCTTGGGTTGCGTGTGAAGCAATACTTTCGATAAAGGGGGAGTCTGGACGTATTATCGAACCAGCTCAACTGCGTTGAGCGCGATTTAACCACGTACTTTGCCCGATTTCCCCTTGGAAGCCAATCTCCATTCCCCTGAACGCCGTCTGATCGAGTTGCGCATGGAACACGGCGACCTGGATGCCCTGATCGACCGGGCCGCCACCGATGTGCCGGTCGATGAGCTGATGATGCAGCGCCTGAAAAAGAAACGTCTGGCCCTGCGCGATGAAATCGCCCGGGTCGAGCGTGCGCTCGACCCCAATGAGCCGGCCTGAGGCCCTGCAGGCGGCAGTACACCGTGTTTTTGATGACCACGGCCTACTGACACATGCCGTAGACGGATTTCTGCCGCGCGCCGGGCAGACCGCCATGGCGCTGGCCGTGGCGCACACCATGGAGGCGGGCGGCGCGCTGGTGGTGGAAGCCGGAACCGGTGTCGGAAAAACATTTGCTTACCTTGTTCCTGCCCTGCTCAGCGGCGAGCGCATCCTGTTGTCCACCGCAACCAAGGCCCTGCAGGACCAGTTGTTTGGTCGCGATATCCCGCGCCTGCTGCACGTGCTGGGCTTGCCACGCAAGGTGGCGCTGCTCAAGGGGCGCAGCAGTTACCTGTGCCTGCACCGCATGGCTTTCGCTCGGCAGGGCCTGTTTGTCAACGAGGTAGCGGCGATGCGGGATATTGCCCGTATCGAAACCTGGGCATTGGCTACGCGCGCTGGCGATCTGGCCGAACTCTCCGCGCTGGATGAACGCTCGCCGGTGATTCCGCTGGTGACGTCAACGCGGGAGAACTGCCTGGGTTCGCGCTGTCCCCAGGCCCAGGCCTGCCACGTGAATCTGGCACGCAGGGAAGCCATGGCTGCCGATGTGGTGGTCATCAACCACCATCTTTTCTTTGCCGACCTCAATGTGCGCGAGTCGGGTGTCGCGGAATTGCTGCCCTCGGTCACCTCCGTGGTGTTCGACGAGGCACACCAACTCAACGATATCGGTGTCCAGTTCTTGGGACGTCAGTTGGGTAGCGGTCAATTGGCCAGTTTTGCGAGGGATCTGGCGCAGCACGGCGCGCAACTGACGCTGGGCGTGGCCCACTGGCGGGCGCTGGTTGAGGCGCTGGAGAGTGGCATTGCGCAGTTGCACCAGGTGTGTGGCACGGGGGGCGGTGCGGGCCGGCGCGGCTGGGGCCAGCAAAGTCCGCTTGGCTTGGATGTCCAGAGATGGGGCGACGCGACGGACGCCATGTGCCTGGCCATGGCTGATGCACGCCAGGCCCTTGCGGTGGTGGCGGAGATGGCGCCCGAGCTGGCCGCGTTGCTGGAGCGCGCGGACGCCTTGCTGGCGTTGTTGCAGGAATTTGCGCAGCCCGTGCCACCCGGCGTGGTGCGCTGGCTGGATGTGGACCAGCATTTCCGTTGGGTGCAGACGCCGCTGGACATTTCACAGGCCATGCAGACGCGGGTGCTGGGGGCCTCCGGCGAGCAGCCCAGCCGGCGTTCCTGGATATTCACCTCCGCCACGTTGGGCCATGATGCGGCCATGAGCCTGTTCGTGGCCTCCTGTGGGTTGCAGGGGGCTACGGTGTTGCAGGTGCAAAGTCCGTTTGACCATGCGGCGCAGGCAGCACTCTACATTCCGCAAGATTTTCCAAAGCCTGCGGAAGCCCCACACAGTGCCTGCGTCGCGGCACTGGTGGCCGACGGAGCCACGGTACTGGGAGGCCGCACGCTGGTGCTGACCACCACACTGCGGGCCATGCACGCCATAGGGGATGCACTGAGGCAGCATTTCTCGGGTGAGGGCGGACTGGATGTACTGGTGCAAGGCCAGTTTCCCAAGCGCGAACTGGTGGACCGCTTCAGCACTGCCGTGACATCGGGCTCGGTGGGCTGCATCCTGGTGGCCTCGGCCTCCTTCTGGGAGGGGATTGACATCCCCGGGGACGCGTTGCAGCTGGTGGTGATCGACAAATTGCCATTTGCCCCGCCCGATGACCCGCTGGTGCAGGCGCGGACGGAGCATCTGCAAGCCGACGGAAAGAACGCCTTCACCCACTACCACGTGCCGCAGGCCGCGATTGCCCTGAAGCAGGGAGCCGGGCGTCTGATTCGCAGCGAAACCGACCGCGGTGTATTGGTGGTCTGCGACGTGCGCTTGCGCCAGATGGGTTATGGCCGAAAAATTCTGGCGGCCCTACCGCCCATGACACGCCTGGAAACAGCAGAGCAGTTTCATGCCGCCCTTCAGGCGCTTACCAGACCTTCCACCACGGGTCCGTACTGGACTTTGCACCCTTAGTCAGAAATTCGGACTGCGGATAGCTCTTTTCCAGCACGCGCAGGGCGTCATCGCGCAACTGGGTCATGCCCATGGCATCGTAGGCCTTGTAGATGATGAACAGGGCTTCCTCAATGGCCGGCACGTCCCGGTAGTCGGACACGGCGAGCTGCGCGCGGTTGATGGCCGCCAGATAGGCTCCGCGCTTGTAGTAGTAGCGGGCGACATACACCTCGTACTGCGCCAGTGACGCCACGATGTAGTTCATGCGCTGCTGGGCATCCACGGCATATTTGGAGTCGGGAAAGCGGGCCACCAATTCCTTAAAGGACTCAAACGATTCCTTGGCGGCTTTTTGATCGCGCTCGGCCAGGTCCTGCCGGGTTACTGCAGAGAACAGGCCCAGATCGTCGTTGAAGGTGATGACGCCCTTGAGGTACAGCGCGTAATCCAGTGCCGGGCTGGCAGGGTGCAACTTCATAAACCGGTCCAGCGTGGCAATGGCCTGCGCGGATTCTCCGGTTTTGTAATGGGCGTAGGCCTTGTCCAACTGGGCCTGCTGTGCCAACGGCGTACCCGCGGCACGCGCCTCGAGTTTTTCCAGCAGGGGAATGGCGGTATCCCACTTGCCGTTGCCCATCTCGTTCTTGGCCTCGGTATAGAGGGTGTTGGGGCTCATGCCTGCAGTCTTGTCCACCGGGGTGGTCGAGCAGCCCACCAGCAGCAACGCAACGGTCGCTGGCAGCAGGGCGTAAACGACCGATAATTTGACTCGCAGCATTATGGGAAACTTTCTTGAAACAGACCGCCGGGATTATATCGAGCGCCCCAATCACGAACGAGTCTGAGGAGGCGGAGGAAACGGCCGTCGAGGCCGAGTGGCGCACTCTGAGTATCGCCGCACAGCAGCACGGAGAGCGGCTGGACCGCGCATTGGCACAGGGCGTGCCGGAGTTTTCTCGCAGCTACCTGCAACAACTCATAGAAGCGGGGTTGGTCACTGTGCAGGGGCAGGCCGCGCGCAAGGCGTCGCACAAGGTCAAAGCGGGTGATGCCGTGGTGATCGAGTTGCGGCCCACGCCCCAAAGCCAGGCCTTCATTCCCCAGTCCATGCCGCTGCACGTGGTGTACCAGGATGAACATCTTCTGGTGATTGACAAGCCGGCCGGGCTGGTGGTGCACCCGGCGCCAGGAAACTGGAGTGGCACCTTGCTCAATGGACTGCTGGCCTATGACAAGGCCGCCGCCCTGGTACCACGGGCTGGCATTGTGCACCGGCTGGACAAGGACACCAGCGGGCTCATGGTGGTGGCGCGCAGCCGTGCGGCCATGGATGCGCTGGTGCTGGCCATCGCGGCGCGCGAAGTGAGCCGCCAGTACCTGGCCATCGGCCACAAGCCCTGGATCGGCGCCGCTACCGTCTCGGTGGAGGCGCCAATTGGGCGCGATCCACGCAACCGTTTGCGCATGGCAGTGGTGGATTTGGATAAATCTTCGGGAAAAATCGCCCGAACCGACATTATTTTGCAGGACAATGCCGCGCTGGGTTGTCTGGTGCGTTGTGTCCTGCACACGGGCCGCACCCACCAGATACGGGTGCACATGGCTTCTTTGGGGCATCCGCTTGTGGCCGACACGGTCTATGGCGGTACCGCTGTGCCCGGCATGGCACGCCAGGCCCTGCATGCCTGCCGTTTGGCGTTTACGCATCCCGTATCCGGCCGGGCTTTGGTGTTCGAATCCCCCCTGCCCGAAGATTTCACCGGGCTGCTGGATAGCTGGGGGCTGCGCTACAATTCCCCGCAAAGGCTTGAAAGCCCTTGAGTACCCCGGCTCCTTGCCATGGGTCGGCACGGTGATCTCTTCACGCCCGCTGCCATCCGATTGGAATCACTTTGATTGCCCACCTTGTGGGTAATGTTTCCGGAAAAGCCTGACGATGAATATGGTGGACGCAAAGCGGGTCTTGGAGACCGCATTGATTTGTTCTCAGCAGCCTATGCCGCTGCGCGACATGCGTGCGCTGTTCGATGAAACGCTGGGGGCTGACACCCTGAAAACATTGCTGGAAGAGCTCCAGAATGATTGGGCCAGTCGCGGTGTGGAGCTGGTGAACGTGGCCACCGGTTGGCGCTTCCAGAGCCGCCCCGAGATGCGGGAGTTCCTGGACCGGCTGCACCCGGAAAAACCGCCCCGCTATACGCGTGCGACGTTGGAGACGCTGGCCATCATTGCCTACCGGCAGCCGGTGACCCGTGGCGACATGGAAGACATCCGTGGTGTCACCATCAGCTCGCTGTTGATCAAACAACTGGAAGACCGCGGATGGGTCGAGGTGATTGGCCACCGCGAGGCTGCGGGGCGACCCGCGCTGTTCGCCACCACCAGGCAGTTTTTGGATGATTTGGGCCTGGAGTCGCTGGACCAGCTGCCGTTGTTGGAAAGTCCGGCCGAGCAAGGGGAAGCCTTTGGTGCCTTGGCAGAACGATTGGACGATTCGTTGGCGCCCATTGCGCCAGCCGAAGACAACGCAGGTGACGCGGCCCTGCAATTGGATATGCCGCTGGAGTCAGCAGGTCTGGAACTCGTGCCCCCTTTGAATGGATCTCAGAATGAATGACACAAACCCAGTAACGCCAGCGCCTGACGCCGAGGAGGCGCCCGGAACTGCCGCGCCCACGGTTGCCGGACCGGATGCCGTCATTTCTGCGGAAACGACGCACGCAGAAGGAACTCTGGACAACCGTTTTGGTGATGTCATATCGGGTCAATTCGATGCGGATGAGGAGTTGGTGGACTTGGCGCCGCCGAAGCGCGTACTGGCGCCCATGGCAGAAACGCCCAAGCTGCACAAGGTGCTGGCCCAGGCCGGCATGGGCTCGCGGCTGGAGATGGAGCAGTTGATTCTGGAAGGGCGCATTTCCGTCAACAACGAGCCGGCGCATATCGGTCAACGCATTCAGTTCGGCGACAACATCAAGGTCAACGGTAAGCCCATTCGTGTGCGTATCGATGCACCGCCTGCACGCGTCATCGCTTACCACAAGCCCGTGGGCGAGGTGGTGACCCATGACGACCCGCAAAATCGACCTACGGTGTTTCGGCGCTTGCCGAAGTTGCACCAGGGTAAATGGCAATCGGTGGGGCGCCTGGACCTGAATACCGAAGGTTTGCTGCTTTTCACCAGTTCGGGTGAGTTGGCTAACAACTTGATGCACCCCCGCTTTGGCTTGGAGCGGGAGTATGCGGTGCGCGTGCTGGGTGCCTTGAGTAAGGAAGAAAAGCAGATGCTGCTGGATGGTGTGCAGCTTGACGACGGCATGGCACAGTTCGGCTCGATTGAGGAAGGTGGTGGCGAGGGTTCCAATTGCTGGTACCGCGTCACGATCTCCGAAGGTCGCAATCGCGAGGTGCGCCGCATGCTGGAATCGGTTGGGCACGCGGTGAGTCGCCTGATCCGCATTCGCTATGGCGCCATGGTGTTGCCCCGCGGACTCAAGCGTGGCGCGTGGATGGAACTGGACGAAGGAGATATCCGCGCTCTGGTGCAGGCCGCCGGCAATGGTGCGCGCAACAGCGGCACCCCGCGCGAGCCAGGTGCCGAGCCCGGAAGTCCGGCGGGACGCAACAAGCGCCGAGGCGCTGGTCGTTCGGGTGGCCCCCGTGGTGCCAATGCAGGGTCGCGCGGCCCGGCGCAAGGGCAAGCCAAGCCGTCCGGTATGCCGGGTGGCATGAAAAACGGCCGTGGCGGCGGCAATCGGCAGGACAAAGGCGGGGACCGCCAAAGCGCGGCCGGGCAACCCGATCCCATGAAAACTGCTTTTGGCTACATTGGCGCGGACAGTTTCACCCGTCAGCGCCAGGATGGCGGCCAGCGCCCCCGTGGCGGGCCGGGTGGACAGCGGCGCAATGGGCGCGGACGCTAGCCTTGGATGCTAAAATCCAAGGCTTTGTCCTCGACAGGACAAGATGCTTACCAATCCAGCTCAGGAAACACCATGACAATCGAACGTACTCTCTCCATCATCAAGCCCGACGCAGTTGCTAAAAACGTCATCGGCCAAATCTACGCCCGTTTCGAGGCTGCTGGTCTGAAAGTGGTTGCTGCACGTATGGCACATCTGTCGCGCGGTGAAGCAGAGGCGTTCTACGCCGTGCACAAGGCACGCCCCTTTTTCAAGGATCTGGTGGACTTCATGATCTCCGGCCCCGTCATGATCCAGGCGCTGGAAGGCGAGAACGCCATTCTGAAAAACCGCGACTTGATGGGTGCAACCGATCCCAAGAAGGCAGCGCCTGGCACCATCCGTGCTGATTTCGCTGACAGCATCGATGCCAACGCCGTTCACGGTTCTGACGCCGCTGAGACTGCCGCTGTGGAAGTGGCTTTCTTCTTCCCCGGCATGAACGTTTATTCACGCTAAAAATATGGCACCCAAGCCCCACTGCGTTTCGCTACCTCTCCAGGAGGGATCGGCACGCTTGGGGCGGCCCGGCGCCATGCCGATGCAATGACAACCAATCTGCTTGACTTCGATCTTGATGGATTGGCTGTTTTTTGCGAGCGGCTGGGAGAAAAGCGCTTTCGCGCTACCCAGTTGTTCCGATGGATTCATCAAAAAGGTGCGTCCGAATTTGATGCCATGAGCGATCTGGCCAAGTCCTTGCGCGAAAAGCTCAAGACTTCGGCCCATATCCAGGCGTTGCCCATCATTACCCAGCACATTTCTTCGGACGGCACCATCAAGTGGTTGTTCGATGTCGGCGGTGGCGATGCGGTAGAAGCGGTTTTCATTCCTGAAGATGACCGAGGTACGCTGTGCATTTCATCCCAGGCTGGGTGCGCCGTGGGATGTCGGTTCTGCTCGACCGGGCATCAGGGGTTTAGCCGCAATTTGACGGCAGGTGAAATCATTGCACAGCTATGGTTTGCCGAGCACTTCTTGCGCAAACACCTTGCCACCCAAGAGCGTGTCATCTCCAATGTGGTCATGATGGGCATGGGGGAGCCGCTGCAAAATTATGCGGCACTGGTGCAGGCACTGCGCGTTATGTTGGATGACCACGCGTATGGTCTGTCACGCCGCCGGGTGACGGTATCTACGTCGGGTGTTGTGCCCATGATGGACCGCCTGGGCGCGGACTGTCCCGTGGCTTTGGCGGTGTCTTTGCACGCGCCAAACGATGCCCTGCGAGACAACCTGGTGCCCCTGAACCGCAAGTACCCGATTGCCGAGTTGCTGGATGCCTGCAAACGCTATCTGGCCTTTGCCCCGCGTGATTTCATTACGTTTGAATACTGCATGCTGGACGGTGTCAATGACACCCCGCAGCATGCTGCTGAGCTGGTCAAATTGGTTCGCCAGGAGCCTGGCGCCGGCGCCTGGTGCAAGTTCAACTTGATCCCCTTCAATCCCTTCCCGGCGTCTGGGTTGACCCGTTCCTCGCAGGCGACCGTTGTTGCCTTTGCCAAAATTCTGAGCGATGCGGGCATCGTGACAACTGTTCGAAAGACCCGTGGGGACGACATTGACGCTGCCTGCGGTCAGCTGGCGGGTGATGTCAAAGACAGAACCGGAGTCCAAAAGAGAATTTCTGTGCAACGTACCGTTATGCTCAAGCCTGTACTTGAAATTACGTCCGATGGGCGAGGGGGCGCGGTCAATGGGTGAATCAAAAAAAAGAGTGGGTAATTGGCTACTGTGGTTTGCCATGGCCACGACGGTCCTGGGCGGTTTGTCCGCCTGTGCATCCAAATCTTCGGCCCCGTCGGGCAGTGGTGCGACCAACGACTTGGTGACTGATTCGGATGAGCCCGATGCCCGTCGGCGTGCCCGCACCCGGCTGGATTTGGCTGTTTTGTATTTCAACGATGGCAAGGCGACGATTGCCCTGGATGAGGTCAAGCAGGCCATTGCCACAGACCCCAGTTGGTTTGAGTCATACAACATGCGTGGCTTGATCTACACGCAACTGGGTGACATGCCTCTGGCGGAGGAAAGTTTTCGCAAGGCCTTGGGCATTAACCCCAGGGCGGCATCGGTACAGCATAACTACGGTTGGATGCTGTGCAAACAGTCCCGCCTGCCCGAAGCTTTGCAGATGTTTGGCAATGCCTTGGCCAACCCGACTTATCGCGACAAGGCCAAGACCTGGATGGCCCAGGGTCAATGCCAGCTGGAAGGCGGGCAGCGGGTCGATGCCGAAGCCAGTTTTCAGCGCTCGTATGAGATCGATGCTGGAAATCCGATTACCGGGTACAACCTTGCACTGCTCCTGTTTCAACGCAAGGAACTGGTGCGTGCACAGTTTTACGTGCGCCGTATCAACAACAGCGAATTTGCCAATGCGGAATCGCTCTGGCTAGGGATCAAGGTAGAGCGAGAGTTGAATAACCGCGATGCCTTGGCGCAATTGGGCGGCCAATTGAAAAAGCGTTATCCCCAGTCCCGTGAGTTTTCCGCCTATGAACGAGGTGCTTTCGATGAATGATGTGGTGAGTCCCGCGCAACCAGACAGTGGGGGCGAATTGGTATCGCCTCTCGCATTGAGCGCAGGTGCCATGTTGCGCAATGCCCGCGAAGCCGCCGGCTTGCATGTGGCTGCGCTGGCGGTGTCCATGAAAGTGCCGGTCAAGAAACTGGAAGCGTTGGAAGCAGACAGGCTGGATTTACTGCCGGACGCAGTGTTTGTGCGGGCCTTGGCGTCTAGCGTATGCCGGGCTTTGAAAATTGACCCTGGTCCGGTCCTGCAAAAATTACCGCAGAACAGCGTTCCTCGTCTGGACACGGAAGAGCGCGGCATCAACGCCCCTTTCCATAGCCCCGGGCAGACAACCAGCCTGACTATTCCCGACTTCTTTGCCAAGCCGGCTGTGCTGGCGGTGTTGGCGTTGCTGATTGGCGTGGTGGTGTTGGTCATTTTTCCAGAAAATCAAAAATCGGAGCACACCAGTGATGTGGTTGCCGTTCCTGCTCCGGCGGTTGTGGCCCCAGAGCCTGTCGCGGATACCAAACCGGCAGTGGATGTACCTGCTGCCATGCCAGTTGTAGCGCCCACGCCGAGTCCTGAAGTGGCTGCGGTACAGCCGACTACACCGGTTGCTGATGGGAGCAAGCCGGCTCCGGCATTGCTGCCTACCGCTAAAAAACTGGACACGCCAAGTGCTGCCGCCGACGTGGCGAGCGTGGATGTGGGGGCAACGGGCTTGGTAGTTTTCAAGGTGCGGGGGGCTTCCTGGGTGGAGGTAACCGACGCCAAGGGTGTGGTGCAGTTGCGCAAGACGTTGGCCAGCGGTGAAACCGCAGGTGCGTCTGGGGCGTTGCCGTTGTCCGTGGTCATCGGACGTGCGGATGTGACCGATGTGGAAGTACGGGGCAAGGCCTTCAGCCTTGCGAGCATCGTCAAAGACAATGTCGCGCGATTTGAGGTGAAGTAGTGGATTCCGATTTGCCAATAGCACTTGCTAATCCTCGCAAGCGCGAGTCGCTTCAGTCCCGCGTTGTGTGGGGAAGCAGGGTAGTCACTGTAGGCGGTGGTGCGCCGGTGCGCGTGCAGTCCATGACCAATACCGACACCGCAGATGCCATTGGTACCGCGATTCAGGTCAAGGAATTGGCTTTGGCCGGTTCGGAGATGGTGCGCATCACGGTGAACACACCGGAGGCGGCACAAGCTGTTCCCTATATCCGCGATCAACTGGATCGCATGGGCGTGGATGTCCCTCTGATTGGCGATTTCCATTTCAACGGTCATCGCCTGTTGACGGATTACCCGGAATGCGCACAGGCGCTGTCCAAGTACCGTATCAACCCTGGCAATGTGGGAAAGGGCGACAAGCGGGATCGCCAGTTTGGTCAGATGGTGGAAGCAGCCGTCCGCTGGAACAAGGCCATTCGCATAGGTGTCAACTGGGGCAGCCTGGACCAGGAGCTGTTGGCTGCCATGATGGACGCCAATAGCAAGCGAAGCGTGCCCTGGGATGCCAAGCCGGTGATGTACGAAGCTCTGATTGCGTCTGCGATTGGGTCGGCGCAACGCGCCGAGGAGGCTGGCTTGGCGGCCCACCAGATCGCGTTGTCATGCAAGGTTAGCGGTGTTCAGGATCTGATTGCGGTCTACCGAGAGCTGGCCCGTCGCTGTAACTACCCCTTGCATCTGGGCTTGACCGAGGCGGGCATGGGGACCAAGGGCACGGTGGCGTCTGCTGCGGCATTGTCTGTGCTGCTGCAGGAAGGCATTGGCGACACCATTCGCGTGTCTTTAACTCCCGCACCCGGCGAGTCTCGAACCCAGGAAGTAGTGATTGCCTCTGAAATTTTGCAGGCGCTGGGTTTGCGCACCTTCGTGCCCAGCGTTACGGCGTGTCCCGGCTGCGGGCGCACCACCAGCACCACCTTCCAGGAACTGACGCAACAGATCGACGATTTTCTGCGCGCGCAAATGCCAGTCTGGCGTGTCAGTTATCCCGGTGTGGAGAACCTCAAGGTCGCGGTCATGGGCTGTATCGTCAATGGGCCAGGCGAGAGCAAGCATGCCGACATTGGCATCAGTCTGCCGGGTACCGGCGAGGCGCCGGCTGCGCCCGTCTTCATCGATGGTGAAAAGCGCATGACCTTGCGCGGAGACGCCATTGCCACCGAGTTCCAAGCGGTGGTTGAAAACTACATACGGCAGCGCTTCGGAAGTCCTGCTGCAGTGCCCCCTCATTAAGAAAATCCATGGTTGAGAATACTGCGCCTCGCAGGGCGGAAAAGCTGTTTGCCGTCAAAGGCATGAACGATATCCTGCCGCCGGAATCGGCGCGCTGGGAGTGGCTTGAATCTATCGTGCGTGAGCTGATGGCGCGCTATGCCTTTCGCAACGTTCGCACGCCGATTTTGGAGCACACTGCGCTCTTTGTGCGCGGCATCGGCGAGGTGACCGATATCGTCGAAAAGGAGATGTACTCCTTCGAAGACCGCGCGGATAAACATGGACAGGCTGAACACCTGAGCATGCGTCCAGAAGGTACTGCTGCCGTGGTGCGTGCCGTGATCGAGAGCAACCTGCTCTATGACGGCGGTAAGCGCCTGTTCTACATGGGGCCGATGTTCCGCCGCGAGAAGCCGCAGCGCGGGCGTTATCGCCAATTTCACCAAGTAGGCGTCGAAACGCTTGGCTTTGCCGGTCCGGACACCGATGCCGAGGTGATCCTGCTTGCCGCATCTCTTTGGAAAGCGATTGGTCTGAGTGACGTGCGTCTGGAGCTCAATAGTCTGGGCCAACCCGCCGAGCGAGCGCTGCACCGCGCCCAGCTCATCGCGCACTTCGAGAAGCATGCCGATAAGCTGGATGAAGATGCAAGGCGCCGGCTGCACAGCAACCCGCTGCGGATACTGGACACCAAGAATCCGGCCATGCAGGACGTGGTGGCGGCTGCGCCGCAACTGCTGGATTTTCTCGGCGCCGAGTCGCTGGCGCATTTTGAGGGGCTCAAGGCCATCCTCGATGCGAACGGCATCACCTACACCATCAACCCGCGCTTGGTACGTGGGCTGGACTACTACAACCTGACGGTCTTCGAGTTTGTCACCGACCGCCTGGGCTCCCAGGGCACGGTCTGTGCTGGTGGCCGCTACGACGACCTGATCGTGCAAATAGGTGGCAAGCCGACGCCGGCGGTGGGCTGGGCGCTGGGCATTGAGCGTGTGCTTGAACTCCTCAAGGAACAGGGTGCACAAGTGCCGCTGCCGGTGCCACATGCCTATGCAGTGGTGCCCGATGCCGCCGCCATGCCGCAGGTGCTGCGTACGCTGCAGCAACTGCGCGAAGCGGGCGTGCGTGTGCAGATGCATGCTGCCGGCCCCGATGGTCTGGGCAGTTTCAAATCGCAGTTCAAGAAGGCTGACGCCAGCGGTGCCACCTTTGCGCTGGTCTTTGGTGCCGACGAGTTGTCTCAGGGACTGGTGGCCGTGAAGTCCCTGCGCGATGGCGCAGGTGCGCAGGTGATGCAGTCCTTGGCCGAAGCCAAGCAATGGGCCGCAAGCCTACAATCCAACGCTTAATTGAATTTACCCCATGGCAAACCACCTCGATCTCGAAGAACAAGAACAGTTAGACCAGCTGAAGCATTTTTGGGCCCAATATGGCAACATCATCACCTGGGTGCTGATTGCAATTTTGGGTGCCATCGCATTGTGGAATGGTTACCAATACTGGCAGCGCAGCCAAGCGGCGCAGGCCGCTGCGATGTTTGATGAGGTGGAGCGGGTTGTGCGCGCTGGCGACATGGACAAGGCGGAGCGTGCTTTTTCCGACATGCGTGAGCGTTTTGCATCGACCACCTATGCACCGCAGGCAGGATTGCTGCTGGCCAAGGTGGCGTATGAGGCAGGTAAGGCCGATGTGGCCAAGTCGGCGTTGACGTGGGTGGTCGACAAGTCTTCCGACAAGGGCTATGCGGCGATAGCCCGTCTGCGTTTGGCGGGCGTGTTGCTGGACGCCAAAGCTTTCGATGAAGCATTGAAGACACTCGATGGTGATGTAACACAGGAGTTTTCCGGGTTGGTCTCGGACCGCCGCGGCGATATTTATGCGGCGCAAGGCAAGCGGGCGGAAGCTGCCAACGAGTACCAGAAGGCGTACAAGGCGCTTGATGAACGCTCCGATTACCGCCGTTTGGTCGAAGTCAAATTGAATGCCTTGGGTGTCAATCCGGCCGCCGGCGAAGTGCCGGTAGCAGATACCGCGACCAAGTGAGAGAGTCCGTTGTGATTTACCGCACCGCCGTGTTCAGTATTTTGGGTCGATGGGGGATGGGGCTGCTGCTGGTGGGCCTGCTCGCGGCGTGCGCCGGGCCTGAAAAGAGCAAGCCTGCGGATTTGGGTCCTAACACGGCACTGATCGGTGTGCGTTCCGTCTGGACTTCCAAGGTGGGAAGCGTGGAATTTCCCCTCGATGTTAAGGTGGTTGGCAATTCCGTTTTTGTTGCTGGCTCCAACGGAGTGGTGGCTGCCATTGATGCCCGTACTGGTGCTGACCTCTGGCGCGCAAATTTGAATACCGGGTTGACCGCAGGGGTAGGTAGCGATGGTCGCACAGCGGCCGTAGTCAGCCGGGATAACGAGCTGATTGTGCTGGACGCCGGCAAGGAAATCTGGCGACAGAAGTTGGGTGCTTTGACCCTGACGTCGCCGCTGGTGGCGGGTGCACGGGTGTTTGTGCTCTCTGCTGACCGTACTGTATTGGCATTTGATGCGCTGACCGGGCGCAAGCTGTGGCAGCAACAACGCAGCGGTGATGCTCTGGTATTGGGGCAGGCCGGGGTGTTGCTGGCCGTGGGCGACACACTGGTCACGGGGCAGGGCGGGCGACTGGTAGGCCTCAATCCGCAGAATGGCAGTGTGCGATGGGAAGCACCTGTCGGGACCAGTCGGGGCACCAACGAAGTCGAACGATTGGTGGATCTGGTAGCAGGCGTCAGCCGAGACGGTGACTCGGTCTGCGTGCGCGCATTCCAGTCGGTGGTAGCTTGTGTTGATACGATCAAAGGCCGTGCAGTCTGGAACAAACCAGCCGCAGGTGCGACCGGCGTGCATGGCGATGCCAACACGGTGTTTGGTACTGAGAGCGACGGAAAAGTGGTGGCATGGCGCCGCGCTGATGGCGAACGCGCGTGGTCCTCGGACCGTTTGCGTTTTCGCGACGTAACGGGCCCGACCTTGGTGGGCCGCTCGTTGGTTGTCGGTGACGGAACGGGGTGGTTGCATTTCCTCTCCCGTGAAGATGGCGCACCCTTGGTCCGCGTTCCTACAGATGGTTCGGCGATTGTTGCGGCTCCGGTGCTTGCCGGTCAGACGCTGGTGGCCGTGACGCGGCTTGGCGGAATCTTTGGCTTCAGGCCCGAGTAACACTTGGGAATGAAACTATGAAACCTGTGATTGCCCTGGTGGGGCGCCCCAATGTGGGCAAGTCGACACTCTTCAACCGTCTGACCAAGACCCGTGACGCGATCGTGGCCGATTTTGCGGGGCTGACACGTGATCGCCACTATGGCAACGGCAAGCAGGGCAAGCATGAATACATTGTGATTGACACTGGCGGCTTTGAGCCCGATGCCACCAGTGGCATTTACAAGGAAATGGCCAAGCAGACGCGCCAAGCCGTTGCTGAAGCCGATGTGGTGGTATTTGTGGTGGATGCGCGGGGAGGCCTGTCTGCACAGGACCACGACATTGCCAAATACCTGCGCCGTTTGGGCAAACCCTGTGTACTGGTGGCCAACAAGGCCGAAGGCATGAAAGAGGGGTCTCAGCTCGTCGAGTTTTTTGAGCTGGGACTCGGCGAGGTGTTCCCTATTTCCGCAGCCCACGGGCAAGGCATTCGCTCCCTGGTGGACATTGCGCTGGAGCCCCTGCATTTGCCGGACCCGGATGACGAAGATGCAGCCCAGGATTCTGGCGCCATCAAGCTGGCGGTGGCAGGGCGTCCCAATGTGGGTAAATCCACGCTGATCAACACTTGGCTGGGCGAAGAGCGTCTGGTTGCCTTTGACATGCCTGGCACCACGCGCGATGCCATTTCCGTGCCCTTCGAACGCAATGGGCAGCAGTTTGAGCTCATTGATACTGCAGGCTTGCGGCGCAAGGGCAAGGTCTTTGAGGCGATTGAAAAGTTTTCCGTCGTGAAGACCTTACAGGCGATCGAATCTGCCAGTGTGGTGTTGCTGTTGATTGACGCCACCCAGGGCGTGACCGACCAGGACGCCCACATTGCTGGCTATATCTTGGAGTCCGGGCGTGCCGTAGTGGTGGCGGTCAACAAATGGGATGCGGTGGATGAGTACCAGCGTGAACTGGTCAAACGCTCGCTCGAAACCCGTCTGGGTTTTTTGAAGTTTGCGGCCCTGCACCTGATCTCTGCGCAAAAGCGCCAGGGTTTGGGGCCAGTGTGGGATTCCATTGCACAAGCCCACCGTGCCGCGAACTGCAAAATGCCTACGCCCGTGCTGACACGGTTGTTGCTTGAAGCAGTGCAGTTCCAGACGCCCAAGAAGACGGGCATGTACCGCCCCAAGCTGCCTTACGCGCACCAGGGGGGCATGAATCCACCCATTATCGTGGTGCACGGCAACTCATTGGAGCATGTCACCGATGCCTACAAGCGCTTCCTGGAGGGGCGGTTCCGCAAGGAATTTGATCTTGTGGGAACGCCTTTGCGCATTGAGATGAAATCGTCCCAGAACCCCTACGCTGACAAGGACGAACGCTGATTGGACCTTGCTGAATACGGGTTTCTCCGCATAGTGCGGGATTCGTGTTCATGGTGTGGTATCGTTCCCCTCTCTTCATTTTTTGAACACGGAGAATATCGTGAACAACAAAGGTCAGTTACTGCAAGACCCGTTTCTCAACGCACTGCGCCGAGAGCATGTACCGGTGTCCATCTATCTGGTCAACGGTATCAAATTGCAGGGACAAATTGAGTCTTTTGACCAGTATGTCGTTTTGTTGCGCAACACCGTGACGCAAATGGTCTATAAGCATGCCATCTCGACCATCGTCCCCGGGCGTGCCGTGAATTTCGCCACACCGGGTTCGGAAGAATCTGCTGCTGCGGCCTGATTTTTTTGCGGCGCAGACAGGCTTCCCCGCGAAGCCTGTTTTTCCCTCACCAATTTGACCACCAAGCATTCTCCTCCCGTGGCTCCAACCATTCTGGTCGGGGTCGATTTGGGTCTGCCCAATTTTGATGGTGAACTGGAGGAGTTGGGCTTGCTGGCCCAGACCGCCGGCATGACACCAGTAGCACGTGTCACCTGCAAGCGCAGGGCGCCCGATGCCGCGCTGTTCATTGGCTCGGGCAAAGCCGATGAGATCAAGATGCTGGCTACCCAGCTTGGTGCCCAGGAGATTCTGTTTGACCAGGCCTTGAGTCCAGGGCAACAGCGCAATCTGGAGCGCCACCTGGAGATGCCGGTCAATGACAGGACTTACCTTATTCTGGAAATTTTTGCGCAAAGGGCGCGTAGCCACGAGGGCAAATTGCAGGTCGAACTGGCCCGCCTGCAGTACCTCAGCACCCGGCTGGTGCGGCGCTGGTCCCACCTGGAGCGACAAACCGGCGGAGCCGGTGTGCGCGGTGGCCCTGGTGAAAAGCAGATCGAGCTGGACCGCCGCATGATTTCGGAGACCATCAAGCGCACCAAAGAGCGTCTGGCGAAGGTCAAGAAGCAGCGCCAGACCCAGCGCCGCCAGCGCGAGCGCCGTGACGCATTCAATATTTCCCTGATCGGCTACACCAATGCCGGAAAATCCACGCTGTTCAATGCGTTGGTCAAGGCCCGCGCCTATGCGGCGGACCAATTGTTTGCCACGTTGGATACCACCACACGCCAACTGTATTTGGGTGAGGCTGGGCGCACCGTATCGCTGTCAGACACGGTCGGTTTCATCCGTGATCTACCGCACGGGTTGGTCGATGCGTTCCAGGCCACTTTGCAGGAGGCGGTGGATGCCGATTTGCTGTTGCATGTGGTGGATGCGTCCAACCCCCACTTCACGGAGCAGATTGCCCAAGTGCAGCAGGTACTGACCGAAATCGGTGCCATCGATATTCCGCAGTTGCTGGTGTTCAACAAGATCGACGCGCTGGATGCGGAGCACCAGCCACTGCAGATGGAAGACAGTTTTGAAATCGACGGCGTGCAAACGCCGCGCATTTTTGTCAGCGCGCGTGGCATGCAGGGCATTCCTGCGCTGCGGCAGCGTCTGGCGCAGTTGGCCTCTTCCGGCTCAGCAGAAGCGCCGAGCCTGACCTATTCCCCCGAGAGTTCCGGGGCCGATTTGTGATTGGGCACAATCGCGCACATCTATCCGTGAGATGAAGCAATGAAACTACACCTTCGCGCCGTTGACTGGGTTACCTGGAGAGCCCGCAACATGTTCAATCTGAACGACTCCCGCTGGGGACGTGGTGAGGACAAGTCCGGTGATGGCAAGCCCGAGCAGGCGCCCTCTGAAGGCGAGGCGCCCAAACCACCTGCAGAAACGCCCCTCACAGGCGGACGTCCCAGCGGAGCGCAGGCTGGGCCCCCCGATCTGGATGAACTGTGGCGCGATTTCAACCGCAAGCTGGGCGGCCTCTTTGGCGGCGGACAAAAGCCCCCGCAGGGCAATGGCGATGGTTCTGGCGGTGGTTTTCAGCCTGACATGAAAAGCGCCGGGATCGGTATTGGTCTGATTCTTGGTGTGGTCGTGCTAATCTGGCTCGGCACGGGTTTTTTCATCGTGCAGGAAGGTCAGCAGGCCGTCATCACCCAGTTCGGCAAATACAAAGCAACCGTCAATGCCGGTTTCAACTGGCGCTTGCCATACCCCATCCAGCGCCATGAGCTGGTGTTTGTGACGCAGATCCGTTCGGTGGACGTGGGGCGCGACACCGTGCTCAAGGCCACGGGCCTGCGAGAGTCTGCGATGCTGACAGAAGACGAAAACATTCTGGACATCAAGTTTGCGGTGCAATACCGGCTCAGTGACGCCCGTGCCTTTTTGTTTGAGAGCAAGAATCCCGAAGAGGCTGTGGTACAGGCCGCAGAAACAGCGGTGCGTGAGGTCGTGGGCCGGATGAAGATGGATGCCGCGCTGTCTGAAGAGCGTGACCAAATTGCTCCCCGTGTGCGCACGCTGATGCAAACCATTCTTGATCGTTACAAGGTAGGTATTGAAGTGGTGGGCATCAACCTGCAGCAGGGTGGGGTACGCCCCCCCGAACAGGTGCAGGCGGCTTTTGACGATGTGCTCAAGGCCGGTCAGGAGCGCGAACGCGCCAAGAACGAAGCCCAGGCCTATGCCAACGACGTGATTCCACGTGCCGTAGGTTCTGCCTCGCGCCTGAAGGAAGAGGCCGACGCCTATAAATCGCGCGTGGTGGCCCAGGCCCAGGGCGATGCGCAGCGTTTCCGCTCGGTCTTTGCGGAGTACCAGAAGGCGCCCCAGGTGACGCGTGACCGCATGTACCTGGACACCATGCAGCAAATCTACGGCAACGTCACCAAGGTCCTGGTGGAGTCGCGCCAAGGTTCCAGTCTGCTGTACCTGCCACTGGAAAAAATCCTCCAGATGGGGGCTTCGGGCGCGCCTGTCGACACCTCATCTGCTGCAGCGCCGACACCGATCCAGGTGTTGCCGCCCGCTGCCAATCTGTCCAATGATGCGCGCGGCCGTGATTCCGGCCGCAGCCGCGATCGCGATTTGCGCTAGGAGCCCCGAATGAACCGGCTTGGATTTATTGTGTCGTCGTTGCTGGTGCTGTTGGCACTGGCCAGCTCCACCCTGTTTGTGGTGGACCAGCGCCAGTTTGGCGTGGTCTACGCCTTGGGGCAAATCAAGGAGGTGATCACGGAACCGGGCTTGAACTTCAAGCTCCCGCCGCCGTTCCAGAATGTCTCCTACATCGACAAGCGCCTGTTGACGCTGGACAGCACGGATGCCGAACCCATGCTGACGGCGGAGAAGCAGCGCGTGGTCATCGACTGGTATGTGCGCTGGCGCATCACCGATCCGTCTGAATACATCCGCAATGTGGGGCTCAACGAAAGCGCCGGCGCTAGCCAGCTCAACCGTGTGGTGCGCAACGCATTTCAGGAAGAGATCAACAAGCGCACCGTCAAGGAGCTGCTGTCGCTCAAGCGCGAACCCCTGATGGCCGACGTCAAGGCCGAAGTGCTCGAAAAAGTCCGTGGCGCCAAGCCCTGGGGCGTGGATGTGGTTGATGTGCGCATCACCCGCGTGGACTATGTGGAAGCGATCACCGAATCGGTCTACCGCCGCATGGAGGCTGAACGCAAGCGTGTGGCCAATGAGCTGCGCTCCACCGGCGCCGCCGAAGGCGAAAAAATCCGCGCCGACGCCGATCGCCAGCGAGAAGTGACCATTGCCAACGCCTACCGTGATGCCCAGAAGATCAAAGGCGAGGGCGATGCCGAAGCTGCACGCATCTACGCCGAAGCCTTTGGCAAGGACCCGCAGTTTGCACAGTTCTACCGCAGCCTGGACGCCTACAAGGCATCCTTTGCGAACAAGAGTGACGTGATGGTGCTCGACCCAGCATCTTCCGAGTTCTTCAAGGTCTTCCGCAACGGTGGATCGGCGGCAGGCGCTGCCAAGAAGTAAGCCTTGAGCAGCGACGTACTGTGGCTGGCGCTGGCCTTCGTTCTGGTGATCGAAGGCCTGTTTCCTTTCCTGTCTCCGTCGGGGTGGCGCCGTACCTTTACGCAGTTGCTTCAGTTCAGCGACGGCCAGATTCGTTTCTTCGCGCTGGCCAGCATCTTGGGTGGCCTGTTGATGATTTGGTGGCTGGCCCCCTGAAAACCGGGCTCCAAGCCCGGTAAAATCTCGGTTTTAACAGCTCCCCCCATTTCCATGTCTGCTTGGGTCCTGCCGGATCACATTGCCGATGTGCTGCCCTCCGAGGCGCGCCACATCGAAGAAATACGTCGAGACCTGCTGGACATGGCACGTTGCTATGGCTATGAGCTGGTCATGCCCCCCTTGCTGGAACACCTCGAATCCCTGTTGTCGGGTACTGGTGAGGCGCTGGATCTGCAAACCTTCAAACTGGTCGATCAGATCTCAGGCCGCATGATGGGTCTGCGTGCCGACAGCACGCCCCAGGTCGCCCGTATTGACGCCCACCTGCTCAATCGCGCCGGCGTTACCCGTCTGTGCTACTGCGGCCCGGTCTTGCACACCCGCCCCAGCGGAACCAATGCCACCCGGGAGCCGTTGCAGTTTGGCGCCGAAATTTACGGCCATACCGGATTGGAAGCCGATCTGGAAATCCTGACCCTGGCACTGGATTCCCTCAAGGCGGCGCAGGTGGGCTCTATCAGTGTCGATATGGCAGATGCCGGTATCGTCCAGGCGGTGCTGAAGGACGCGGGCTTTACCGCCGCCGAGCTGACAGAAGTGCACGCTGCGCTGACGGCCAAAGATGCCACGGAGCTCAAGTCGTTGGCGCGTCATGCGCCTGCAGTGACGGCCAAAGCTCTGCAAGATTTGGTGCAGTTGTACGGCGACGTCAGCGTGCTGGCAGAAGCCCGCCGCGTGTTACCGCCGCTGCCCGGTATTCAGCAGGGATTAGACCATTTGCAATGGCTGGCAGGGCACATCGAGGGTGCCAAGGTGTCCTTTGACCTGGCAGATTTGCGCGGCTACGCCTACTACAGCGGTGTGCAGTTTTCCGTTTACACGCCAGGCGCCAGCGATGCGCTGGCACGCGGTGGACGCTACGACGAGGTCGGTTCGGTCTTTGGCCGCAAGCGTCCCGCCGTGGGCTTCAGCCTGGACATCAAGGCCGTTGTCAGTGCAGCGGCGGTTCGGCCCCTGCGTGCGGCGATCCGTGCGCCCTGGGGCGAAGCGCCGGCGTTGCGCGCAGCGATTGCCGGCCTGCGCCGGCAGGGTGAGACCGTGGTCTGCGTGCTGCCGGGCCATGAAAGTGAAGTAGATGAATTCCGTTGCGACCGCGAACTGGCCGAGGTGGCCGGTCAGTGGGTCGTGCAAGCTTTTTGAGAGTGATTGAGAAATGACTACAACCAAAGGTAGAAACGTCGTCGTGGTCGGTACCCAGTGGGGCGACGAGGGCAAGGGCAAGCTGGTCGACTGGCTGACCGAAAGTTCGCAGGGCGTGGTGCGTTTCCAAGGCGGCCACAACGCCGGCCACACGCTGGTCATCAACGGCGTCAAGACCGCACTGCACCTGATCCCCAGCGGCATCATGCGCCCGGGCGTGAAGTGCTACATCGGCAACGGTGTGGTGCTGTCTGCGGCCAAGCTGTTTGAAGAAATCGAAGGCCTGGAAAAAGTAGGTGTGGAGCTGCGTTCGCGCCTGCGCATCAGCGAGGCCTGCCCGCTGATCCTGCCGTTCCACGCCGCACTGGATGTGGCGCGCGAAGCCTTCCGCGAAAAGGGCGGTACGGCCAAGATCGGCACCACCGGCCGCGGCATCGGCCCGGCCTACGAAGACAAGATCGCCCGCCGCGCCTTGCGCGTGCAGGACCTGAAATATCCCGAACGCTTTGCCGCCAAGCTGCGCGAGTTGCTGGACCTGCACAACCATGTGCTGACCAGTTACCTGGGTTCGGCCGCCTTCGACTTCGGTCCCACGCTGGCCCCGTACATGAAAGACGGCCAGGTGCAGTTCGAGCCGGTCTATGCCGAGGCCATGCGCCACGCCGAACTGCTCAAGCCCATGATGGCCGATGTCTCGCGTGAATTGAACGAAGCCCACCACCACGGTGCCAACCTGCTGTTCGAAGGCGCGCAGGGCACGCTGCTGGACGTGGACCACGGCACCTACCCCTACGTCACCTCCAGCAACTGCGTGGCCGGCAATGCGGCCGCTGGTGCGGGTGTCGGCCCGGGCATGCTGCACTACATCCTGGGCATCACCAAAGCCTATTGCACCCGCGTGGGTGGTGGTCCGTTTCCCACCGAACTGGACTGGGAAACACCCGGTACCCCTGGTTACCACATGAGTACCGTGGGCGCCGAAAAGGGCGTGACCACCGGCCGCTCGCGCCGTTGCGGCTGGTTTGATGCGGCACTGCTCAAGCGCTCGGCCCAGGTCAATGGCCTGTCCGGTCTGTGCATCACCAAGCTCGACGTGCTGGATGGTTTGAAGGAACTGCTGCTGTGCACGGGTTACGAGTTGGACGGTGAAGTGGTCGACATCCTGCCCATGGGAGCGGACGACATCGAACGCTGCAAGCCAATCTACGAAACCATGGAAGGCTGGAGCGACAGCACCGTGGGTGTCACCCAGTACGACAAGCTGCCCGTGGCCGCCCGCCTGTACCTGCAGCGCATTGAGCAGGTCACCGGTGTGCCCATCCACATGGTGTCGACCAGCCCGGACCGCGATCACACTATCATGATGCGCCACCCCTACCTGGCCGACTGAATTCGACAATTTGAGGGCTAAATTGGCATCCAGCCCCCATGAATATTGCACAGGCAGCTATTAAAACAGGAGCAAACTGATGTTGACAGAAGACGGTAAACACCTCTACGTGAGCTACGACGAATACCACAACCTGATTGAGAAGCTCGCCATCAAGGTGTTCCAATCCGGCTGGGAATTCGACACCATCCTCTGTCTGGCGCGTGGCGGCATGCGCCCCGGCGATATCCTTTCGCGCGTGTTCGACAAGCCGCTGGCCATCATGTCCACCAGCTCTTACCGCGCCGAAGCCGGCACGCAGCAGGGCAATCTGGACATCGCCCGCTACATCACCACCCCCAAGGGCGAGATCGCCGGCAAGGTGCTGCTGGTTGACGATCTGGCTGACTCTGGCCACACGCTCAACGCGGTGATCAACCAGCTGCGCAACAACTACGCACCCATCACTGAGCTGCGCAGCGCGGTGATCTGGACCAAGGCCGTATCGGTGTTCACGCCTGATTACTCGGTCGAGTTCCTGCCCACCAACCCCTGGATCCACCAGCCTTTCGAGAGCTACGACGCTTTGCGCCCGCAGCAATTGATCCAGAAGTGGAGCGTCTGAGTGGGTAGGTGCCATGAAACAGCCTATTACCCAACTCATTCACCACCCCTACCAGCCCCCAGAGGGCTTTGATGCGCCGCAGCCCGGCGTGTTCAAGGCGTCCACTGTGTTTTTCGAGTCGGTGGCCGATATGCGTTCGCGCTACCACTCGGTAGTCGACAAAAACTCTTACACCTATGGCCTGCGTGGCACGCCCACCAGCTACCTGCTGGAGGAGCGCTTGTGTGCGCTGGAGGGCGGCACGCGCTGCCTGCTCGCGCCCAGTGGCCTGGCGGCCATCATGCTGGTGTCCCTGTCGCTGCTGAAAAGTGGCGACGAGGTGCTGATTCCCGACAACAGCTACGGCCCCAACAAGGACCTGTGCGACGGTGAACTCAAGGGCTGGGGCATTTCCTACCAGGTCTATGACCCCATGGACCCGGCAGACCTGGAAGCCCAGATCTCCAGCCGCACCAAGCTCATCTGGCTGGAGGCCGCAGGCTCGGTCACGCTGGAATTCCCCAACTTGGCCGAGATGGTGCGCATTGCCCGGCGACGCAAGGTGTTCACGGCGCTGGACAACACCTGGGGTGCCGGCCTGGCCTTTCGGCCGTTTGACCTGGTGCCTGGCAGTGCCGAGCCCCTGGCGGTGGACGTGTCCATCCATGCTCTTACCAAATACCCCAGCGGTGGTGGCGATGTGCTGATGGGCAGCGCCATGACCCGCGATGCTGCTGTGCACAAGCGCCTGGCCATGACGCACCGGCGCTTGGGCTTGGGCGTGGGGGCCAATGACGTGGAAGCGGTACTGCGCTCCCTGCCTTCCATCGCGCTGCGTTACCGCGCACACGATGAAGCCACCCGTACCCTGGCCCAGTGGGCGCAGACGCAGGCCGAGTTTGTCCAGGTGCTGCACCCATCCCTGGAAGAGTCGCCCGGCCACGCGCACTGGAAAGCCCAATGCGTCAACGAAGCCGGTGGGGCGGCGGGGCTGTTCAGCGTGATGCTGGACGCGCGCTTCAGCCAGGCCCAGGTCGATGCGTTTTGCGATGACATGCAGGTTTTCCGGCTCGGCTACAGCTGGGGCGGCCCGATCAGCCTGGTCATGCCCTACGAACTGGAATCCATGCGCAACGGCTGGCCGCAACACCTGCTGCGTGGAACGCTGGTGCGTTTCTGCATCGGTCTGGAGGCGGTGGAGGATCTGCAGGCCGACATCGAACAGGCCCTGCAGGTCTTACGCTGAGCGGGCGGGTTTTTCCCGAGTGGGTAGCGGCCATGGCCGCGCTAGGCTTGGGGCATGAGCCCCTTGCCGCCGTTTGAAGCGCCGCCGCCCTATATCCCTCCACCGTCGGAAGCGCCTTCCAAGGAGATTCTGCGGGTGCACCCCCTGCAACTGCTGCACTGGCTGCGCGCGGGCTGGCGTGACCTCCGCGCCCACCCCGGCATCGCCGTCTTTTACGGCACCGCCTTCTGGCTGATGGCGCTGGTGCTCGGTGCCGTATTCCGCAGCAAACCCGAATACACCATGTCCATGGCCTCTGGCTGTCTTTTGCTGGGGCCTTTCCTGACCATGGGCCTGTACGAAGTCAGTCGCCGGCGTGAACTGGGCCTGCAGCCAGACCTGGGGAGTTCGTTGACCTGCTGGGACCGCCGCATGGGCAGCATGGCAATGTTGGTTCTGGTGCTGATCCTGCTGGAGTTGCTGTGGGGGCGGGCGTCACTGGTGGTGTTTGCGGTGTTCTTCAATACCGGCATGCCTTCCACGGCCAGTGTGGTGCAGGCCGTGTTCAACCCGCAAAACTGGGAGTTTCTGCTGGCCTACACCGTCGTGGGCGGGGGATTTGCCATGCTGGTGTTTGCCATGTCCGTGGTGTCCATCCCCATGATTCTGGACCGCGACACCGATGCCGTCTCTGCTGCCATTACCAGCCTGGAGGTGGTGTTTCACAACACTGCCGCCATGCTGCTGTGGGGTGTGTTGATCGCGGGAACGGTGGCGCTGGCGCTGCTGGCCCCGTGGGGATTGGGGCTGCTGGTGGTCGGGCCCTTGCTGGGGCATGCGAGCTGGCATGCCTACCGTGGCACCGTGCGTTGGCCGCAAGGTGGTACAGTCCCCTAATTATTGAAAGCACACCTTGGCAACACCCAATTACGGATACGAGAAACGCCAGAAAGAACTGGCCAAGAAGAAGAAAAAAGAGGAAAAGCTCAAGAGCAAGGCCGAGCGCAAGACGGGCGACGGCCAAGACGGCACGCCCAACGATGCCGCCGAGCAGATTGCCGCCGAAACCACCGCGCCAGAACCCTCTGGCGAAGCCGGTTAAAGGCTCTTACACCAGCGTCTGCGCTAGCGCCACCATGGCGCTTAGCGAATGGTCGCGCGGCGCAATCGTGGCGGCCTGCGGGTACTGGCGGAAATTGCGCGCCATGGACTCCAGGTAGCCGGGGTCGTAGTGCTGCACCAGCAGGTCACGCACCACGGGTTCCAGATCGCCCGCCATCACCTTGTCTTTCCATTCTGCAACCAGCGCCTTGCCCCGGAAGGTGGCCAGCACATCCAGCCGCGCGCAGAAATAGGCCTGGTTGCGCGCCAGGTAGTCGTAGTCTTCCAGCAGCAGCGCCACGCGCGACTCGATTGGCAGTTGCAGGTTGAGGCAAGGGCTGGCGCGCATCTGCTCGACCAGCACCGTGGGCACAAACACATTGCCCACCTTTTTGCTCTCGCTCTCCACAAACACCGGACGGGCCGGGTCGAAGCGGCGCAGCGCGTCCCACACCAGTGAGTCAAAGCGCTTCTGCGTGGGCTGGGCTACGCCCGGAATCGCCCCCAGCACTGAACTGCGGTGGTTGGCGAGCGCCTCCAGGTCCAGCACCTGGGCACCCACCTGGGCCAGCGCCTGCAGCAGCCGCGTCTTGCCCGAGCCGGTGGTGCCACAGACCACGCGCAGGTCCAGCGGCGCCACGCGCCGTGGAATGTCCTCCAGCATGGCCGCGCGAAAGGCCTTGTAGCCGCCTTCCACCAGCGTCACCCGAAACCCGATCTGATCCAGGATCAGCGAGAGCGAGCCGCTGCGCTTGCCGCCGCGCCAGCAGTAGGCCAGCGGCTTCCATTCCTTGGGCTTGTCCAGCACCTCGCGTTCGATGTGCATGGCGATATTGCGCGCGGCAATGGCAGCGCCGCGCTTTTTGGCTTCGAACGGGTTGACCTGCTTGTACAGCGTGCCGATGTCCTTGCGCTCGGCGTTGTTCAGCGTGGGCCAGTTCACGGCCAGCGGCAGGTGGTCTTCGGCGAACTCGTCTTCGCTGCGGGCGTCGATCACGGTGTCGAACTCGTGCAGCCGGGTCAGCACCTCGGCGGCGTTCATCACATTCAGGCTCATGGAATTAGTTTCTTCACGGCAGGCCACACATTGGCCAGAATGGTCGGGTGGGCCGCTTCGGTGGGGTGGATGCGGTCGGCCTGGAACAGGCTGGCAGCCTGTGGCACATCAGCCACGCCCTTGAGCAGAAAAGGCACCAGCGCCGCCTTGTGGGCCTTGGCCACGGTGGCAAAGGTGTCGGCAAACTGCCGGCCATAGTCCTGCCCGTAGTTGGGCGGCAATTGCATGCCCAGCAGCAGTACCTTGGCGCCGGCCGCCTGGGCGGCCTGGGTCATGGCCTGCAGGTTGTCCTGCGTCATGGCCAGCGGCAGGCCGCGCAGCGCGTCGTTGCCGCCCAGCTCGATCACCACTACACGCGGCCGGTGCTGCGCCAGCAGCGCGGGCAGGCGGCTGCGCCCACCCGAGGTGGTGTCGCCGCTGATGCTGGCATTGACCACCTTGATGGACTTCTTCTCCTGCACTAGGCGCTGCTCCATCAGCGCGACCCAGCCGCTGCCGCGCTGCAGGCCGTACTCGGCGCTCAGCGAATCGCCAACCACCAGCAACGTGGCGGTGGGCGGCGTCTGTGCACCGGAAAGCCCCGCAAAACCGGCCGCCATCGCAAGCGCGATAAAGTGTCGTCGATACAAAGAGGGCCTCATGTCTGATTCAATCATTTCGGTGGAACATGTCTACAAAGCGGTGAGCGATTCCACCGGTACGCTGGAGATTCTGCGCGACATCGATTTTGCACTCAAAGCGCGTGAGACCGCGGCCATCGTGGGCGCCTCCGGTTCGGGCAAGAGCACCTTGCTGTCCATCATCGCCGGGCTGGACACCCCCACGGCCGGCACCGTGCGCCTGGCGGGGCAGGATTTGTTTGTGATTGACGAAGATGCCCGTGCCGCACTGCGCGCCCGCAGCGTGGGCTTTGTGTTCCAGAGCTTCCAGTTGCTGGGCAACCTCACCGCGCTGGAAAACGTCATGCTCCCGCTGGAACTCGATGGCCGCAAGGACGCCCGCAAGGCGGCCTCCGAGATGCTGGCCCGCGTGGGCCTCTCCACCCGCCTGCATGCCTATCCCAAGGTGCTGTCGGGCGGTGAGCAGCAGCGCGTGGCGCTGGCCCGTGCCTTTGTGGTGCAGCCCTCCGTGCTGCTGGCCGACGAACCCACGGGCAGCCTGGACTTCGCCACCGGTGAAACCATCATGGAGCTGATGTTCTCGCTGAACCGCGAACAGGGCACGACACTGGTGCTGGTGACACATGACCGCAGTATTGCCGCGCGCTGCGACCGGCGCATTACGATTGAAGCGGGCAGGGTGGCTGCCGCAGAGGAGATGACATGAGCAAAAAGGGATACTGGATTGGCCACGTCGATGTGCGCGACCCCGAGGCCTACAAGGCTTACATGGCGGCCAATGCCGAGCCGTTCAAACAGTTTGGCGCGCGCTTTCTGGTGCGTGCCGGGCAGTTTGAGAACCCCGAGGGCGCCAGCCGCTCACGCCATGTGGTGATCGAATTCCCCAGCTACCAGGCGGCGCTGGACTGCTGGAAATCCCCCGCCTACCAGCACGCCATTTCCCTGCGCGTGCCGGTGTCGACGATTGATCTGGTGATTGTTGAGGGCTACGGCGGCGTTCAGCCTTGAATCGGACTCCAGCCCTTGTGGGCTGTGCGCAAGAAGCTATCAAAATCATAGTAACTGGAGGCGGCCACCGGCATGCGTGACTACCTGAAAAAGGCCTTCCGCTGGCAAAGAGGCCGCCAAGGCACTGGCTACGACAAGATGCTGTTGTTGACCGCCCGCTGGCCGCTGCCGTTTGACAGCTACCTGATCCGCTATCCCGAGGGCTCCGAGATTCCACCGCACACCGACCCGGTGCAGGCCGGGCGGCATTACCGGCTCAACATCGTGCTCAAGGCGTCCCGCGCGGGCGGCGAGTTTGTGTGTGCCACGCCCATTTACGCCAGCCGCCGGATCAAGCTGTTCCGCCCCGATGCCTGCGAGCACAGCGTGACCCGGGTGGAGGGCAGCAGCCGTTATGTGCTATCACTGGGCTGGGTCCTGAGGGCGTAGGCCCGATAATCGGGGCATGTCTTCTCCCAAAGTGCTTTTCGGCTTCCACGCCGTGGGCGTGCGCCTCAAGACCGCGCCCCAATCCATCGTTGAAATCTATGTGGACCCCACGCGCCGCGATGCGCGCATGCGCCAGTTCACGGACAAGGTGGCCGAGGCCGGCATCCGCCTGATTGAGGCCGACGGGGTGCGCCTGGCCAAGCTGGCCGGTAGCCACGGCCACCAGGGCGTGGCCGCACGGGTGCAAGAGATCAAGCAGGTGCATTCGCTGGACGAATTGCTGGAAAACCTGGAAGCCGCCAACGCCGAGTTGCCCGTAGCCCAGCGCACCCAGCCGCTGATCCTGGTGCTGGACGGCGTGACCGACCCGCACAACCTGGGCGCCTGCCTGCGCGTGGCCGACGGCGCCGGTGCCCACTGCGTGATCGCCCCCAAGGACCACGCCGCCGGCATCAACGCCACCGTAGCCAAGGTGGCCAGCGGTGCGGCCGAGACCGTGCCGTACTTCATGGTGACCAACCTGGCGCGCACGCTCAACGAGCTGAAAGAGCGCAACATCTGGATCATCGGCACCAGCGACCAGGCCACCCAGACCCTGTACCAGGCCGACCTCAAAGGCCCCGTGGCCCTGGTGCTGGGTGCCGAGGGCGACGGCATGCGCCAGCTCACCGCCAAGACCTGCGACGCGCTGGTCAGCATTCCCATGCAGGGCGCGGTGGAAAGCCTCAACGTATCGGTGGCCAGCGGCGTGTGCCTGTACGAAGCCCTGCGCCAGCGCAGCGTGGCTGCCAAGTAGTTTTCAACCCACCGGGAGCGATGATGATTGCTATGAAATCGGGAGCTGTTCGCGCAATGCTGGCGGTGGCTGCAGCCCTATTTTTGCTTACATCCTGCACGCAGGAGCAGCAAAACAAGCTGGGCCGCGAAATCCAGAACTGGACCGGCACCAACGGCGTGCTGGAGTTCTATGCCGGCGACAAGCTGGTGCGCCGCTTCATCAAGATCGACAAACTCAGCACCGCCATGGGCACCGACGACGGCAAGCCGCGCCCGTACCGCTATGGCTACGGTGTGCTGGACGAAAACTTCAACATGCAGGCTGATCCGGGCGAGAAGAAGGTGTACTTCGAAGTCAGCGACTACGGCTCCAACTACGTCTTCTTTGAGAACCCGCGTTGAGCCGCTGGCTGGTTTGGCTCTCTGGGTGGGCGTCTGCCCCGGCCTGTTTCTGGTAGGGGTCAGATTCGGCGATTTGGTCTGAATTTTCGTAGTAGGGCTTGCGTCTGCAAATGCGAGTATTCAGATATAAATCAGGCACTTACAAAAATCCCGGGAGGAAGGCATGCGGCGAATTGACTTTGTTGGTCATACGGGTTTGCAGCCCATAACACGTTAGGTCACACATGCAAGTCGTGAGCGCATTCTGTCTCCGTGATCGCTACCTCATTCATCCGAACAAGAGAACGTCGGCAGGGGTTTGGCTGTCCCAGCCAGACTATGTAAGTCTTCCGCTCGAGTCAACTGCCGAGGAGATTGGCGAGACTGTCATTGCTTCGCTTAAGCAATCTATAGGTGTCATGCCTCACCCTAAAGACTGGTCTGGTCACGCCAAGCCACGCTTGGATGCCGCAGGTGTTCGCACCGAAAGTGCATTCGTAAATGGCGCAAAGCTTGTTGAGGTTCGCTTGGACGGCGACTACTTTCTGGAGCCCCATAACAATGGTGGCCCCCGAGGAGATCAGCGCGGGTTTGCATCCATTCCAGAAAGGCGACTTGTTATACCTGCTGCATCAAGCGCCAAGGAAATCGGTGCTGCACTTGCAACTGCCTTCTCGGCCTGCTCCGATTTGGCCTAACCAGTCGCTCGAGTGGACCTCCACCGACATTGAACGTTAATCTACACCCACCCCATCCAGCCCAGTACCGCCCCAGTCCCCAGCAGCCACAGCAAATGCACCTTGGTGCGCCACACCAGCAAAGTGGCCACCGCCGTCAGCAGCCAGGGCCGCCAGTTCTCCAAGGGCGATCCGTGGCCGGACGCCAGAATCCAGCCGGTGGCAATCAGCAGCGCAATCACGATGGGCGCCATGCCCTGTTTGAAGGCGCGCACGGCGCGCAGTTCGCGGTTCTGGTGGCCCCAGCGGGCGGCGACGAAGGTGAGGGTGGTGCTGGGCAGCAGGATGCCGAGCATCGACAGCAGGACGCCCAGCAGGCCGTAGAGCCCAGCCACCATGCCGGCGGACAACCCCCCCGCCGCGTTGACGCCCACATTCCAACCCATCAGCGCGACGAACAGCACATTCGGGCCAGGGGCAGCCTGCGCCAGGGAAATGCTGGACGAGAACTGGCTGTCGGTGAGCCAGTGCTGCTCGCCGACCAGGAAGCGGTGCATATCCGGCACGGTGGTGATGGCGCCGCCCACGGCCAGCAGGGACAGCGACATGAAATGGGTCAGCAGCGCGAGCCAGTCCGCCGCTGTCAGGCTCAGGTGCAGGTTCATGCCTGTCCCCCTGTGCCGGGCGCACGCAATTGGCCTAATTGGCGGTAGGCCCACAGGCTGGCGACGGTTCCCACCGACAGCAGCACCCAGGCCAGGGGCCAGCGCAGTATTCCAATTGCTATAAATGTGATAGCTGCCAGTGCCCAGCAAACGGTCGTTCCCATAGGATTTGACTTCAAGGCGGCAATCAGTTTGAGCCCGGTGGCGGTGATCAGCGCGGCGGCCACTGCGCCCATGCCGCGCAGGGCACCCTGGGCCTGCGGCGTATCGGCAATGCCGGCAAACAGGGCGGCGATGGCCAGCACAATCAAGAGGGGGAAGGCCAGCATGCCGGCCAGGGCGGCCAGCGCGCCGCGCATGCCAAAGTAGCGGTCGCCAATCATCAGCGACAGGTTCACCACATTGGGGCCGGGCAGGATCTGGGCCACGGCCCAGTCTTCGACAAACTCATCTAGCGTGAGCCACTTCTTCTTGTCCACCAATTCACGCTGCACCACGGCCAGCACGCCGCCAAAGCCCTGCAGCGCGAGGATGGAGAAGGACCAGAACAGGTCGGCAATCGATTGGGGGCGGGCGTGAACGGCCGGGGATGCGGTCAAGGAATCAGGGGAAGGCGAAGCGGGGGGCATACGGAGCACAGTGCAAAACTGCACTGTACTTCATACCCTTTTCGCAGCGGGCTTGCGGGGTTTCTTGCGGGCGGGTGTGGTCGCTTTCTTGGCAACCGGTGCATCCAACCCCAGCGCTTCTTCCAGCTCGGCAATCGATTGCTCGGTGTAGTCCAGCATGCGTTGCAGCGCGGGTACTGAGCGGCGGCAGGCGATGAAGCCGAAGCCGAGGTGGTCGCGGTAGCCGCTGATGGTGATGTTGAGCGCCAGGAAATGTGTGGGGATGGAGACCGGGTAGATCTCGTCCAGCGATGCGCCGTTCATGTACAGCGTTTCACGCACACCGGGCACGTTGGAGATGACCAGGTTGAATGGCGGGTATTTGCCGGCCAGCCCGGTGGCCAGTGCGGGGCCGAAGGTGGCAATGGAGGTCATGCCGTAGGCCATCTTCTGCAGGCGCGGCATGCTGCGCAGCTTGTCCTTGGCCTGTGTGGTGGAGGCCTTGATCTTCTCAAGCCGTTTGATCGGGTCCTTGATGTGCGTGGCCAGTTCGGCCAGCAGCAGCGTGACCTGGTTGCCGCCCAGATCGGTCTCGCCGTGCAGCGACACAGGCACCATGGCCACCAGCGGCTTGGTGGGCAGTTTGGCGTGGTTTTGCAGGTACTGGCGCAAGGCGCCGGCGCAAATGGCCAGGGTCACGTCGTTGACGGTGGCATTGGCTGCCTGGCCTATGCGCTTGAGGCGCGACAGCGCAAAGGACTGCGCGGCAAAACGGCGTGAGCCCGAAATTTCGACGTTGAAAGGGGTGGGTGGAGCCTTCAGCGCGGGGATGGGTGTTTCTTCGCCGGCCGCCGAGCGGGCCAGGTCCACCAGGCCTGCGCCAATGCCCGGCAAAATTTCACGGCCGGCCTGGGCCAGCTCGGTCAATTGCTCCAGCAGGCCTTTGCTGGATGCAGCGGGGCGCGGCCGGGGCGCTTTGCCCAGCGTTTGTGCCCATAGCGGTGGCTTGATCTCGTGCACGTTGGTGGACATGGCCTGTGCGGTCAGCTTGGCACCGCTGACGCCGTCGATCAGCGCGTGGTGCATCTTGATGTAGGTCGCAAAGCGCCCACCGGGCAGGCCTTCGATCACATAGCACTCCCACAGCGGGCGGTTGCGGTCCATCAGGTTGCCGTGCACGCGCGACACCAGCGCCAGCAGCTCGCGGATGCGTCCGGGCTGGGGCAGGGCGAGGTGGCGCACGTGGTAATCCATCTCGAAGTCGGTGTCTTCCTCCCAGTACCACATGCCAAAGCGCAGGCGCGGCTTGAGGTTGAAGGGGGCTTGTGCACCCAGGTGCTTGCGCCATTCCTCCATCATCTTGCCGACGAAGTCCGGGCCGGAACCCTTGGGCGGGGTGTAGATATTGAGCCCTGCCACATGCATGGGCTGGTTGCGCGTTTCCATCCACAGGAAGGCGGAATCGGTGGGGCTCAGGGCTTTCATGGGGCGGTTCCCGGTAGTGGAGCGATAGCGCAGTTTAAGGGCCAACGGCGCGCAGCACTGTCCTAAATCCAACATGGGCCGTGGCCAGGTCGTCTTCCTGTGGCTGGCGGGCGCCGGCACGGTAGCGCATGCAGTAGTTGGGCGCACACAGGTAGGAGCCGCCCTTGATGACATGGCGACCGGGTTCGCCACCGGGGCGCTGGGGTGCGGGGGGCTGGTCGGGGGGCAGATTGTCTTGCGCGTCGTGGTGCGCGGTGTAGCGGTCGGCGGTCAGTTCCCAGACGTTGCCGATCATGTCGTACAGGTGAAAGCCGTTGGGCGGGAAGCAGCCCACGGGTGCCAGGCCGGTAAAGCCATCGCTGGCCTGGTTGGAAAGCGGGAAGACGCCTTGCCAGGTGTTGGCCTGCACGGGCTGCGCATGGTCGCTGCCGTCGTTGGGCAGGCCGCCACGGGCCGCCCATTCCCATTCGGCCTCGGAGGGCAGGCTGTGGCCCAGCCAGCGTGCATAGGCCTGGGCGTCTTCCAGCGTGACGGCCACTACGGGAAAGGCGTCGCGGCCCTCAATGCCGGTCTGCGGGCCGCCGGGATGGCGCCAGTTGGCACCGGGCACGTACTGCCACCACTGGCGCACATCGCCGCCGTGGCGCAGGTCGGTGGGGCTGATGAAGACCACGGCACCGGGCTGCTGCATCTCCGGTGGCAGGCCGGGGTGCAGGTGTGTGTCCACGGGGCGCTCGGCCACCGTGACATAGCCAGTGGCCTGCACAAAGCGGGCGAACTGGGCATTGGTGACCTCGGTGCGGTCCATCCAGAAGCCTTGCACTTTGGTGGGGCGTACCGGCTGCTCTTCGTCGTATACCGTGTCGCCCATGGCGAAGGTGCCGGCGGGCACCCACACCATGCCGGGGTAGCGTGTGCTGGTGTCGGTGTCGGCGATTTCGCAGTTGAGGCGTGGGGGCGTGTCGGGGGCTGCGTCTGCCGTATGCCCTTTCCATGCCCATGCAGCCGCCAGCAGTACGCACGCGCCGCCCAGCAGGCCGATGGCCAGGCCACGTCGGCCGCCCGGGAACAGGGCCATGGACTCAGTTGCTCCAGTAGGTGTATTCGTCGTCCGGGCCCGCAGGCTGGTCCAGCGTCTTGTCGATGCTGATGGCCATTTCGATAAAGGACGGCCACAGCGGTGCTGGCATCTGCGCATGGTGGGCCGCCATCTGGGCCCGCATACGTGCCAGCCGCTCAGGCTGGGCCTGGGCGAGGTTGCGCTTTTCGGTGGGGTCGTCCTGCAGGTTGAACAGCCACTCCTTGGCGGGGCGCTCCGACACGATCAGTTTCCACTTCTGTTCCTGCATGGCGCGGTAGGGGCCATCGCGCCAGAACAGCGGGCGTGGCGGTTGAGTCTGGTGCTGCGGGCCGATGAAGGGTAGCAGGTTGACGCCGTCGATGGGGCGGTCGGTGGGCATCTTGCCGCCGGCAGCGGCAACCACCGTGGGCATGATGTCGATGTTGGACACGGCGGTGGGGTACTGTGTGCCGGCCGGAATGTGGCCAGGCCATTTGGCCACGTAGGGCACGCGCAGACCGCCTTCAAAAAAGGTCAGCTTCCAGCCGCGGTAGGGGCGGTTGACTTCGGGCAGGCCGATGTAGCCCGGTGCGCCGTTGTCGCTGGTGAAGATGACGATGGTGTTGTCGTCCAGCCCCTCGTCCTTCAGTGTCTGCAACACGCGGCCCACGCTGCGGTCTACCGAGCGCACCATGGCGGCGTAGACGCGGTGGCGGTGGTCTGGGATGTTGGCAAGGGCGTCGTAGTCTTCCTTGCTGGCCTGTAGGGGCGTGTGCACACCCCAGTGCGCCAGGTACAGGAAGAATGGCTGGTTTTTGTTTTGCTTGATGGCGTGGACGGCTTCGTCGGTGAAGTAGTCGGTCAGGTATTTGCTGGGCTCGAACCACTTGCCGCCGTTGTAGCTCACGCCAAAGCGCATGTTGGGCCAGAGGAATTTGTCGATGGGGTCGAAGTCCTGCTTGGAATTGACCACGCGCGCATCGCTTTGCGGCAGGTACAGACCGCTTTCCATGAACAGGGTTTCGTCAAAGCCCTGGTTGTTGGGGCGCATCTGCGGTGTGCTGCCCAGGTGCCACTTGCCGATGTGCATCGTGTGGTAGCCGCGTTCCTTGAGCGCCTTGGCTACGGTGAACTCGGTGGGCGGCATGCCCAGGTCGTTGAAATCCTTGGACTGTGCCGCTTTTTTCTGGTCGATCAGCACGGGGTGCAACTGGTTAGGGTCCGCATACAGCTCGCCCGCCACGCGGGCCATGGCGCCCGGCGTGGGGGTGAATTCCACGCCGAAGCGCCAGGGGTAGCGCCCGGTCATCAGCGCTGCGCGCGACACCGTGCACACGGCGCTGCCGGCATAGCCCTGGTCAAAGCGCACGCCGTCACGCGCGATGGCGTCGATGTTGGGCGTGGGCACGCCTTCAGCGGTGTGGCCGCCACCGTGCGTAGATACATCGTTGATACCCATGTCGTCGGCTAGGATCACGATGATGTTGGGCGGGCGCTGGGCCAGCGGCGTGGCCGCCTTGTCGGGGCCCGCCATCCAGGGCACGGGCCGGTTGGCGTCGCGTGGATGGAGGATGTCGGTGTACCAGCCTAGCGAGTACTGCAGGATGTAGATGCGGTTGCTGTACAGCAGGGCCGCGACGGCCAGCAGGCCCAGGACCGAGAAGGTGAGTGTCTTGCGGAGTTTCATCGTGCAACCAGTTGAATGACGGTACCCAGGCAGAGCAACAGCAGGCCCACCAGCGTGCGTACCGCAATGAGGCTCAGGACGGGGCGCACAGGGAAGATGTGCGTCTTTTCGATGGCAGCCCACTTGTGGACAAACTTGTCCGCCTGGTTGGCTTCCATGGCAAAGCGCAGAAAGTCGCGCCGGCTGCGGTAACGCACCATGGCCACGTAGTGCCAGGCGTCGGCGCCTTCGGGCACAACGAAGTTGCCGGTGCGCCGGCCGATGAACAGCATCAGGTTGCCGTGGCGCAGCAGCGGCCAGACGATGGACTTGCCGTAGCGTTTGTCGGCCGCGCGCGGGTCGTCGCTGTAGTCGTAGCCGGGGGGGTACAGCGCTTTGGGGCGGTAGCGCACCAAGTTTTGCATGATGAACTCTTTGCCGTCGTCGCTGGCCAGCAACTCACGTACCTCTTGCACTGCGGTCGCGCCGTGGTCGCTGGTGTCGGTGGCCTGCAGTGCGCGCAGCCCGGTTTCTATCTCCTCGGGCGTCATCGGTTTGCCATTGCCGCCGTACCAGACCCAGAAGACCAGGTACAGGGCTGCCAGGGGCAGGGCGGTGGTGATCCAGGGCATGGAGGACATGCGCTGGTTTAGGCGGCCTGGCCGACCGGGGTGAACTGGTCGCGGTTGTCCTGCAGCCATTGCACGGACATGCTGCCATCTTGCTGGCGCGGGTGGAAGTCGGGCGCTTTGTAGGAACGCCACAGGGCGTAGTTGCCGCGGAACATGCCGTCTTTGGCAAACAGCAGCTTGCCCGCGCTGCGCCAAGTGCTCCACCGGAACAGGCTGCCGTCGTGCCACAGGTTGCGGATGGTCTGGCGCGTGATGTCCGACAGAAAAGTGATGGTGATGTAGTGGAACAGCCGTAGGCGCCACGATTCACCGCCGCCCATGGCGCGGTAGATGTCAAAGGCGGTGCTGCGGTGCTCGGATTCTTCGGCGCTGTGCCACAGCCACAGAGTTTGCAGGCGCGGCTCAGCCCCTTGTAGTGCCTCGGGGTGGCGCAGCATCCAGTCGGCAAAGATGGCGGTCAGGTGCTCGGTGGCGGCGGTGGCGGCCACATGGATGCGCGTATCGCGGTGGGCGTTGTCCTGCAGGCGTTTGGCGGCGCGCACTTCCAGCACATTGCGGTAGCCCAGATTCTCCAGGTGGCCATTGAAGAGGGCGTGGATGCGACGGTGCGTGGCCTCCTGGCCCACAAAACCCTGCACCTCGGGGGCCAGGCGCTGGCGGTCGGCCTCGGGCAGGGTTTTGAGGCCGGCGCGGACCGAGTCGATGAAATATTGCTCGCCGATCGGAAAGCTCATGGACAGTGCGCTGAAGAACGCCGAGCGGAACGCATCGCCGCCGTTCCAGCGGCCTGCGAATGGCGTGTTCAGATCGATCAGCAGCTTGCGTACAACCAGATCAGTCATGGTGGGATCTCCAGAAGCGTTGTCACCGGGGCATGGCCACCGCGTGGTCCGCCTTGGCGTATAGTTTATGAAAGCTGTTCACTTCCATGTTTCATATTTTGAGGCGCCGGAACCATGCCCAAAAAGACCCCAAAAACGTCCATTAAGTCAATCGTCAGAGCCCCTAAACAGGACCGTGCACGGGTCACGGTGGAGGCTATTCTTGAGAGTGCCGTTCAGATTTTGGAGACGGAAGGTCTGGCCGGTTTCAAGGTGGCGGCATTGGCCGAGCGTTCGGGCTATGGGGTGGGTACGCTGTACCAGTATTTTGAGAACATCGACGCCGTCATGCTGGCGCTGGTGGAGCTGGAGAACGAGCGCCAGCGCCAAACCCTGCTGGCCCATTTCAGCGACATGGCCGCGCGCGGCGTGGCCCAGGGCACGCGCGATCTGGTGGGGCTGATGCTCGGCGCCTTCACGCAGCGCCGTGCGGCACAGAAAGCCATCATCGACTGGGCTCTGTCGCGCCGCGATGTGCGCGCCATCGATGGGCGCAATACCTTTTTGGGGCAGATGCTGGCCAGCGTGTCGGCCCGCTCGCAGGGGCTGGCATTCAACCGCCTGCTTGACCCCACCGAGATGTTCGTGCTCTCGCGCGCCTTCCTGGGTGCGTTGCGCACGGCCATCTGGAACGACGAGGCCGACACCGCATCGCCGCAATTTGCCCAGGCGCTGACGGATTTGGTGGACGGCTATGTTTATCAGTTGGCTCGGCGGGAGGGGGCGCTGCATCCTTAGCGGGATTTCTTTCCTGATGGGAATTGGTTTTCGTGGCATGTCGGGATGTGCGCCCGACAGCGCACTCACTTTTCTTGCTTCGCCAAGAAAAGTAAGCAAAAGAAGGCGAGCCGGATGCGTCGTCCCTTCGCTGCGCTACGGGCACGCTGCGTTGCTCGGCTTGGGCAGG